>Ga0209589_1000665_pt1 | contig 50216 bp, 22 predicted proteins | sample CowpeawhiteBW_FD_187525 | JGI IMG/M metagenome (GOLD analysis project Ga0209589, IMG submission 187525) | Root nodule microbial communities of legume samples collected from California USA - Cow pea white BW (SPAdes) (version 2) | ecosystem: Host-associated > Plants > Roots > Nodule | place: USA...
TTGAGACCTTTTAGGAAAGGTAGATCTAACATGTTTTCCTAGTTGACATGACTCACATTCTAAAGTCTGGAGACTACTAAGTTCAGGAAACATTTTCTTTAACTTGGACAGGTGAGGGTGACCAAGCTGATCATGTAACATTTTAGGATTGGGAGCTGCAACACATGACACCGGTGGACGGCGGCGAAGGACTGCAGACAGTGGCGGACAGTGTTGAAATGTTGTTTGACAGTGTTGGGTAGTTCAGAAACGAGGTTAAACGAACTTGGACAGCCGCGGTGACTAACGGTGATGGACTTGATGAGACAGAAACCAGAGCGGGATCGACCCGCTCTGATACCAACTTGAGACTGAGACTTTAAAATATATAAGTATTGGACAACAGTACCACTCTCCTTCTCTTCTATTTATAATGAAGCAAGTACATATGAAAAGACTGCTCTAAGATACTAGGCATGATTAGATGCATCAGTAGATACAGTAGATAGTTTCCCACACTGAATACCCTATACATAAGGTTAATGATACAATAGGTAATAATTCTAACACTACACTATGAAAATCTCAACTCCCCACCTCAGCCCTCTTTTCAGGGAAAGAGTGGATTTTAAAAAAATGTCCTCTAGGGCACTGCTGTTTGGGCTGCGATTGAAGCCATTGCAGCTACTATTCCAAAGTGAAGCAATATCCAAACCTTGTTGCTGCCAATTGCTGCCCCCGCACTCACAGTATTTGCATTCGATATAAGCATATATAAGTACTAACTAATCTTTATGCACTTTGAATTAACTATTATCCAGGGAATTATGGGTATGTGATCATGAGACAATTTTCTGAGCTATGTCTGGCATATTTTAAAACGTTTTCAAAATGTGCTTAATTGATATGGCTTTAGACCGGCATCCAACATTGTGTCTGACAGAAAGTATCTCACTAGATTTGATACTAAACTATTCTTGGGCTTGGTGTATAAAAGTCGTTAAAGAACATTAAGTAAATAATTTATTTTCACTTTTTAACTCCAGAAGTGGATAGACATAGAACTGTTGTACGAAAATTAACTACGCTCATACTAATTCTAATTAAAGCTTGATGAAAGACAATATTTTCTCGTCTTTGAATTGTCATGCTTTCACATTTGTGACAATTTAAACCCTTTTTCCTGACCTTTTTTTAACATCTATTAAAATTATATATTATTATTTTGTTTCTTTGTCTTTTCTCAGGTTTGTGATTTTGGTCTGTCAAGAATGAAGCACCATACATTTTTGTCATCAAAGTCTTGTGCTGGAACGGTAATTTGTTATTTCTCGCTATTCGTAATTGATATAAATTATCAGTTTATCACCGTAGTTGGTTTCATTATGGGATATATAATATTTATCAAAAAAACTAAATATATCTTTTACCTGCAGCCTGAGTGGATGGCACCAGAAGTCTTGAGAAATGAGCCAGCCAATGAGAAGTCAGTTTAATCCACATTTCTGTATGCTCCACTCAAATATGATGTCTAAGTTCCCAATGTGATAGTTAAAGTTTGCATGCAGGTGTGATGTGTATAGTTTTGGCGTGATCTTGTGGGAGTTGATTACTACAAGAATTCCCTGGAAAGGTTTGAACCCAATGCAGGTTGTTGGAGCTGTTGGATTCCAAAACAAACGGCTTGAAATTCCAGAAGATGTCAATCCGGTAGTAGCACAGATTATACGTGATTGCTGGCAAACGTAAGTTCCATTTCTCTACTTACCTTTTGTGATTGTTACGATGTGGATTATGAGAGTCTCTGTTCTCGGAAAGCTGTGTATTTGTGGGCTTATTGCCAGTGTTGTTATTGTCAAAGTTTTGCCAAGTTCATGTTCTTTTACAATTATGATTTTTACTATAATATAATGATATGTTAATATGCTTAGGTAAACTTTAGATTTTAGTTATATGTTAATGGTCTAAATAAAACTTGGGTTCCCCTATTTTCGTCTTATATTGATGCTCGGGAGAACAAAAACGAGAATAAGTTGATTTGTACTAAGATGGACCACATCTCTTCATTGAAAAACAATCATTATTCATCAAAACCCAAATAAGTAGAAAATAATAATGTACAAAGAAAACCTGAACGAGAAAACCTAAGTATTGATGCTCTTAAAATTAGAAAAATATAAGAACAAGGATCATCCCCTCCCTCACCATAGAAAAACAAAAGTAAAAAAAAAATTGATTTCAAGTTACACTGAGTCTACTGGTTTGTTCTATCTGTTTGATTTTATTTGGGTTGGTTTTGATGCAGGGAGCCACACTTGCGGCCATCTTTCTCACAGCTGATGTCTCGTCTTTACCGTCTTCAACATATGGTTGCCCCAAAAACGGGTTCAACACATTAAACGAAGTTGTCTATAACATAGGTACTGTAATAATACCTAAAGTTGTTCGTTGGTTCAAAGAACCAGAACAGCTAGTTTTTTTCTTTTCGTCCATCTTGACATCAAAAGATTTCCTGAGAAATGTCAGGTACATTGAAAGTTGTCACTGGACACAACCCCTTCAGAAAAAGAGCAGGGTCCTCCCCAATATCTGCATAAGTGCAGTGGAGGTTTAGTTGGAGTAGGTACAAATGAAGAATCCCGAGAGGGAAGAAAAACAAGAAACTGAAATGAAAAAAAAAAAAGTACAAAATTATTCTTTGTCTGTAGAGGTCTTATTTGGAATTGTAAACATGCGATCTCTCAGGTACTCATGCAAATGTAAACAGAAGAAAAAGAACAGAAAAAAGAAAAAAAAAAAAACATTACTCAGTTTGAGTTTGTCTTCAGCAAGTATACCTCTGTTATGATCATTATCTCTTAGTTTGATATTTGCCACGGACTACAACATCCAAATTGCTAAACTTTTCTATGGGAATCTTCAGTAATGTTTTCACATTTTCGTTTTCAAAATGGTGTTCCTGTGATGTTAACATATATAGTTCAAACGGGGATTTCCTATTCCAATTCCATGTTAGGAAAATACTTCTTAAGAATTGAGAGCTTCCTTGAAGATGGTATTCCTTAAGGAAAGATTAAAATGACTTCAAGATTCTACTTTTTGCTTCACTAAGAGAGAGATAATTAGTCAAATTTTTATGTCATCTATGATTTGGTACAACATTAGTTACGATCGAATGGCGAGCGTTTCAAACCATACAATTCGATAAAAGAAAACAAATATTATGAGGTTAATTGATGATATAACTTGACTCATTTTTAAAAAATTATCATACAAGAAAAAGTGTGAACCTATGAAAGCATAACTTTCAATATACTTAAGTGGTGCCACGTCGTGATCATTTTTAAAGCACTATTACTTTTAGTAGTATTTGTTATGCAGAATTTTGTATTCATTGAATATGGTGTATTTTTTAAATACTCTCTTTTAAAACTTTTCTTAAAAGATTCGTTCTTGGAGGATTTTTTTTTTTTTAAATAAAACATTTACAACAGTAATACATGTATACTGTTTGTGAATAGGAGATTAAAAAATGAAAAACAAAAACATAGTAAATATTTAGAAACAAGACCAAATTTGGAAACACGAGTTATATACATTTTTTTCATTTCCGTACCTTTCCTTTAAATTTAAAAATGAATTAATTAGTACTCAAACGTTAAATATATATGAGCTTAATTTTTATTAATTATGTAAGGATAAAAAATATTAAATACAGATATAAAGAATGACTAATATTATTATTTTCTTAATTTTATAACGATAAAAAATGATTAAATTTTAGATTTAGGCATTTAAAATTAAAATAAGTAATTTGAATGGATAATGGATAGAAGAAGCAAAGAAAAAGAAGGAGTGAAGCAGAGGAAAGGGCAATGGCAATGGCAGCAACAGCATGGAGCATATCACCATTACCATCAAGAAGAAACAGACTCACAATTTCCCCAATCCCACTGTTTGGTATTCACACCACAACCCTAACCACTTCCCTCATATCCTTCTCTTCCACCACCACCAGCAACAGCAACAACAACGCTCCTCAAACAGATTGCCCCGTTCCTATGGAGCAGCAACCCATCAACGAGTACCACTCTCTCTCCACCTCCTTCCCCTTTTCCTGGGCCGCCCTCGACGCCGTCGAGTACGCCTCCCGCCTCTTCGTCACGGGGACCTTCTTCGCTCTCCTCGTCGGCCTCCCCGTCGCCTGGTTCGGCTCCGCCGGCGCCCAGGCCGAGCCCCTCAAGCGCCTCCTCTGCGCCGCCTCCAGTGGCCTCTTCGCGGTCACGCTCGCCGTCGTTAGGATGTATTTAGGCTGGGCTTACGTTGGCAATAGATTGCTCAGCGCCACCGTTGAATGTATGTATCCTCCCTCACTCTACTGTCATACCTTTGAAATTTTTTTAGCTCATGTTTTGTTCAAACTTCAAAACAAACAAACCAAAATTAAGAGACATAATTCATTTAGGAAACATATTTTTAGTCTCTTTGCATGGTGTGCAACTCTGTGATCCCATCCCAAACCATCACAACATTGATTTTAAGTTTTAAGTTTGCCATTGCTGTAACAAAACTGTAATACAAACACTCTCAATGTTGGGTCTTATTTAAGAAAAAAAAGAAGAGAACAGAATACATTTTTTTAATCCACTAAAATTCGTTTATTCTCGTAGAAGTTGTTTTATATTAATTTTTCTAACATCAAATATAAGTTGATTTTATCTTATAAAAGAATTAGTAGTTCTCTTCTCTGGTAATTTATGACATAATTTTGTCCTCACAGACTTTGATTATTATATGTTAGTGTAACCAAATAAGTTTCAATATCAAGAGAATTTAAAATGTTTTATAAAGAAAATATTTTTTTAGATAATTTATACTCCTAGCATTTGTTTTCTCTAATTAAGTGTTGAAGCATATGATATGTAATATTCTTACTGACATAAATTATCTAATGTTGTTTAACAAGTTTTTATCATTAAAGCATATACTTTGAAGTATACTGCCTAAGGGAGTTGCTTGTTTAAATAAGCAGCATTGTTTAAAGGTTTTATACCAATGAAAATACATCACAAAATTTATGCAGCTTAAGTCAAACATTCAATATAACAACTTTAGTGTGTTGGTGATTTGTTTTTTTTTCTTACAAATTTAAAATAAAAAATATACTTTACAATGTAAATATTTTTAATGGAACAAACTTTACATTACAACCAATAAAAAGTTGTTATAAATATAATTTTTAAAATGATTGTGTTCCCACAAATCTTCATACACAATAAGTTCATTGTTTTTTTATAATACATACTATGGTTTCTTCTGGTCTGGATAATAAGTTTTACACTGATATTCCAAAAAAGTTAAACTGTGTGTATTATTAAATTTAATTAAAACATCATAACAATACGAAATTATTATATGGTAACCTAATCACGCAGTTACTTATAATAAATTAATTAAATTTTATAATAGTTATTTATTAGTTAATAATATAAAAATGTTTATAATTACTGAATTTTACACTCACAAGACTTAATTCATCCTACAACATCTGTGTAGTAACGATATTAACTCATTTTCTTACTGAAATGTATTGGAACACATGAAATTATGTGAATTTTTTATTTTATTTTAATTACTTCACATTACGCATACTTTTCAAGGATTCAATATTTAAAAATAAATAAAGTGGAGTATAAAAATTACAAGAAAATTGAATTTCATAAAATTAGGAAATTTCCTTTAAATTTAAGATTCAACAATTAGTGTTGAAAACTTTGCGAATGGATGCATAATCGTATTTTTCTCCTAATATTACAGATGAGGAAACAGGGTGGTATGATGGTCAGGTATGTTCTTTTCGGTTCTTCCCCTCTTTTTTCTCTGAATGTTTTAGCTTCATTCATGCAAAATCTTGGTGCAGTATAATTTGTTGTATTTGCCTATTCCACGAATTATCATGGCTAGTTTGAATGTTTTAATGTGTCGACTTTGTTGGTCTTTGTTATTTGGGTCCTGAATGGCTTTTTCTTTGGTGGTTTGTTTCTCTCCCCAGTGAAGAACTCCAACAATAAAATGTATTATTCGTAGCTCTCCAAACAATTATGTAGAGTACACTACTGTGTGTATTGGTGCTACCCACCGCTACTACAAAGGAAACTAACATATAGCAGTGACATGAAGCAAATGATGTTTGCGTGAAAAATACATGGTTGAAAAAGTTTTTGCCTCTGATTTGTGCCTATTCATTTGGTCCAGTAAGTTATCCACGCTAAATACTAAGAGTATGATCAATAGATCTTTTAGGGTGTTCTTTGTTGAGCTCCTTCTGAAATCCTTACAAATTTGTTGAGCTACTTTGAGTGGACCTGTTTAACATTTTTTGTAGATCATAAATTCAAAACTTGGACCCAAGTATACGTGGTCACCTGCACAATATATACACATCTATTTGATAATCTTTATTTTTTTCTTTCTATATATCTCTTTGTCACATATTTTCACTTACTATATCTACACTTGTCTTTCTTTGTCTCCCTATCCTTGCTTCAGTTTCCTTTAAACTTTATTCTAAAACTGCACTTACTGCAAGGCCATACTCGTTCTTGATGATGGGTGCAATGTCTCATGCAAGGATTTCCTTTGTTTTTGTTTTGGGTGGTATGAACAAATATTGTATTCTACCACTTAAGAAGGCTTCTTCATGTTTCTCAACAGATATGGGTGAAGACTGCTGAAGTTTTGGCCCGTGATAGACTCCTGGGATCATTTTCTGTAAGCATTCTATTAAACCATTGTCACTTTTACACATAACTTCAGTGTTATTGCTAGAGTCATAATATTATGTACATTATTGTTCTTCTTTTGGACCTACTACAATTGTTGCTACACTTATGCTGTTCCTTTGTATAAATCACTTTAAAAAATAGGAAGAACTTTTATGCCTTCTGCAAATGATAACATTTAACTTTGATTGGAACTCAAGTAATCTTCCTAATGAATTAACTTAACCAAGAACTTTATTTTGTTTAAGGTGAAGCCTGTGCTGAGCAGATTGAAAATTACTCTTGTAAGTTTGGCAACTTCTTTACTTGTATGTGCTATTATCCTCATCAACATTGATGGGAACCAAAATCTGACATCAAAAGAACCTAAAGTTCGAGTTGTACCTGGAGTTTACAATGATGATTCTGCAAGATTATTTGAACCAGATGCTTTTCGTGATGAATCTGAACTTCAATAATACATTACAATTTATAGTAAGAGTGTTTGGTTGCATAATTTTTTCCTTAAACACTTATCAGAAAGATAAAAAGTAAAAATGAAATAAATCTTTTCAAAAAAACCAAAATTAATTTATGCAGAAGTTAACTTATAAGGATGTTCTCAAAATCAGATTTTAAACTCATGCATAAGTTAATTTGGTTTATGAAAAAGTTTATTTCAATTTTTTTACTTATTTTTGCTTATATAAGGTTTTATGGAAAAGTGTATCCAACCTTACATGAATTGTAGATATTTGGCAGGAATAAGTTCTCCATATATTTAGTATCAGATTCTATGTTAGGTGTACATATCTTATGTTGCCTTTTACACACCATGTGTATACTGTAAATCTGGAAACAAATGAACATATATACAATGTAATCATTTTTATATATATATTTTGTTTCCTTTTGATCAATGTAATTTCACTGTGAGGTGGTTGTTGGAACAGAGGAACAACCTAAAAATAAATAATGTTAATTTTTCATTGTATGCTTTGCCAAAAAAATAAAAATAAGTATAACTTGCAACAACTTTCAATTATTAGAGAAAGAAATTCACAATAGAGAAAGTCCTAACCACATGTTGCATGTTCCTTGAAATTAGTACATAAACCAAAGAAAAAATGACTTGGAGTAAGAAGAAAAATTCAAGTTTTCCCCAGCAATCTAATCTTTCTGGTATTGGCAGCCATTCAGCACCTCCAAAGCTGCACAAGAAAGTTAGAACATCACCAAATATGTTGTCTCCCATACTAATAATAAAACTAATATTGCTCATATTTTTTTAAATAATTATATATTTTCAATATTCTCATGTCTCTTAGATCTATTCATTTCTTAATTTATCTTCTTGTGTTTTTCTTTAAATCTCTATTGCATTTCTCACATTTCTCATCCCTTCACATCTCTCTATTCAAAGAATGTATACACCTCAAAAGGCATCATGAAATAATATTTTTCTTGGTTGTATTAGATAAATCTACAAAATTTCTTAAATGTGTTAAGATTAGATTCATAAGAGATAAATTCTTCTTAGTCAGTATTTCATGCAAGTAATTGTAAATCGAATATATAATTAAACTAAATTAAACTTTTAAATTTACTTTATTAGACCATATACAACCCAATGAAATTTAGTATATAGTGAGTCTAATATATTACACCAAATGCTACATTATTTTACTACAAATGAGCTTCCCATTCTCATTTCATTTCAGTCAAATGGGTTGTAAAGCAATTATATATTGATAAATACATATTTACACCTAAAATTTGTAACAAAATATTTAACACTGTACTATATATTTCTCTTTCTTTTAACCTCTCCCTTTTATTCATTATCTCTCTATCATTTCATAGCATTATTGATATAGTTATTTCGTGGAGCAATTAATGATTTAACTAAATAAAAAAATTGTTGGTCAAAGATTCAGGAAGAACAACCATATCAAGAAATATCTTTTTTTTTTCAATTAAATATTCATGATGGCTCTACACAAAAGTATGAACAAATTTTTGATACGTATTCAATTCTTACATGATCTTTATCATATATCTAAATAATAAAATATATAATAATAATAATAATAATTAGGGTTAAATATGTTTTTATCTCTCAAGTTTCAGTAAATTTTGGAATTAGTCCCTCTCTAAAATTTTTGATCAATTTAGTCCCTCATCTTCAAAAATACGTGAATATAGTTCTTTTAACCAAATTTTGTTAAATTTATTTGACGTTTCAAGCACATTTCATGATAGTATTTGAATTTTTTATACCGTTTGACACATTTTTGCTTTAATGTTAACTCAAATATTATCATAAAATGCGTTTAAAATATCAAATAAACTTAACAAAATTTGGTAAAAAGGACTAAATCCATGTATTTCTAAAGATTAAGGACTAAATTGGTATAAAGTTTTGAGGAGGTACTAATTCCAAAATTCACTGAGAGATAAAAAACATATTTAACCCAATTATTATTATTATTATTATTATTATTATTATAATGACACAAGATATGACCTTTTGGTCAAACTTAGTTGTAGATTGTGTTTGGATCCAATATGGATTATTGAACGTTGAACTTCAACATCACTTTCCACTCTACCATTCATCTCTGACCAAATCACATTAATTTCATTTTTCTTTCAATAAAATAATTATGACACATAACTAGTTCAATAAATAACAAAAATTAAGTTCTCAAAGAATTATCATATTTAAGATTTGATTTAGTAAACAATAAAATTAGGAAGAAAACCATTTTTATGAAATATCAAAAGAAAGTGCTGAAAATATAAGTTGGATGAAGGAGAAAATAAGTGATTGTGGTATATTCACACCGACCACAGTTCCACGTTTTGGAATAAGCCATAGCCAGCGATGAACGTTTGCATGACGTGTCAAATTTAAAACATAATATATAAATTAAAAGTTCTTTTCACAATAAATTACAATAAAATATCTTGTAGATATTATCTTCAATGAAAATAACAGTTTATTTCAATGATCATTATCAGCTTATACCATAAAATAAAGATTGAATTTTGACATGAATTAAATAATAATACTAACGATATCTCTAATATTACATACTTATGTTTCCTAAAAACTAAGATGTTTTTAGTTTTATAAATAAAACTATTTCCCATAAACTTTAACATTTGTAAAATATTTCTTTCAGGATTCATGTTTACCATGTTATACATAATTAGAATTATATTAGGTGTTAGATAAATATTTGTCTCATATTCATACATATACTCGTATGGTATTTGTTATGTGTTACATAATTTTTTAATATTCACATATACCCATGGATATCAACGAATATTTATAAAAAAATAAAAATAAATATTTAATAACATATTTTAATCGTAAATTCAAATAAAATAAAATACATAACATTCATAAATTTTAAACAAAATTTAAATAACTCATTTAAATAATGTTGAATGACAGTTTACAAATAAATGAATTTTTTAAAACTAATTGATAAAAAAAATAACTCATTCAAAATCAATATGTTAATATTTTAATCATTTTTTTTTAATTTAAATTAGAGTATAGCGGGTACGAATATCTACGGATACGAATACTATGATACTTGTATAACATGTATTAAAAATACTCATACCTGTCATCTATTTATAATATTCATTTTTTATCTATTGCAGGTTTTATCCGTAAATACTTGTGAGGACGAATTTTGTTGACATTTCCTATAAATAATGTTAAGAATGATAGTATGTTGTTAGTAAATGTTGCTCAGATATTGAAAGACTATAAATATTTTATTATATTAAATCAATAATGATTAAATGATTTTTTCTTTTTTTTGCTATTTTATCATAAATGATGGTCATAACTTCGTTAATTTTTATAATAATTATTTTTAAATATTAATAATAAGTTTTTTACAAAAGTATATAATAGTGTAAACTAGCATCGGTAATTTTTTGTTATAGTTACTTTCAAATAAAAATAGAAAAGCAAAAAGTAATTTTTTTTCTCTAGTTTAAATAATTTATACCTAATACAAATTTTGATCTTAAAAAATTTTATCCAAAAAAAAGTTCTACAAGTTTACTTACATTAATTTATAAAAGAATATTTATTTATTTTCTTATTTTAAAAGTGTGTACTTAAAAACAAGTTCATCCGAACCTAAATCATTCGAACAATACCAAATACTAATATGTTAATAAAACTGAAGATTGGGTCAAATCGCGATTTAATCTATTCTATTTTGAGGGGTAATTCAATCCATTTGAAAAATTTTATCTGATTTTGTTTAGTTTGGAAACAATCCAAAATACCTTAATTTTGAATTCATCAATAGCAGAATGCATGTTATAAAAAAAAAAAAAAACAGAAAAATTCATGACATAAACAATTATACTTTTTAAATATGTTAGTATTAAATCTGCAGTCTCCTAAACTTAATTATATTTCTTATTCTTTGAATAATATTTTTAAGAAAATTATATATGATTGATACAAGTTGTAAAACTATCTCAATTAAGGTTGCAACTTAAATAATAATAATGAATAAGTAATATATATATATATATATATATATAATATTTTACCTTGTATCTTATTTGTTGATTAAGGGTAATAGTAATTTATAATAATAAATTATATTTTAATTAATTAACAAGAAATTATTCATAACATCAATCAAATAATTTTAAATTTTTATAAATTGTATCCTCAAATTCACTCACTATTATCCAACATTTCTAAAAAAAACACAAAAATTTATCCACTCAAATTTATTTAAATCCATTCTAATACTATCTTTTAAATTCATCTCTCGAAAACAAACACGCTATAAGGTAATACACTTGAATGCATGCTCGGTTATTATAGAGGAAAAAAAGGTCTTTTTGAGAAAGTTTAATACTTTCAAAAATTTACAATCTTAGAAAACTAAAACCAAATTAACCATGTTATTAAAAAACACATCTTTATCGGGAAAACACGATTCTTACTACTAAAAGCTCCGTTTTTTACAACTTGAGATTGAAAAGAAAAATGCAAGAACTCTGTAGACATCATAGGGGCCCACCACGAAAGATAAAAAATTGAAAAGTGAAGAAAGGTTCATGCACCTTTCCCATTTCTCGGTCTTTTGCTTTGGTTCCAAAACATTTTTCCTAAATGAAACAAAGAATAATTAAATCGAAATTAAAATTAATATTTCTAGGAAGAGAATAATAGCTTGTGGACTTTGTGAATCTGTGTTGTGATTTTTTTCCCAAGTGGTTGGTTTCATCTTAAACATACATAAATTGCATATCAAAGTGCAATAACTCCCCAAAACTTTCCTTTGTGATTTTCCTTTGAGCTGTGATTTCCTCACACATATGTTCTGTTCTCAACTTCTCTGGTTCTTCTGACATCTTATGCACATTGATGAACCGGTTGAAGTGTTTATCGATATCTCCAATGTGGGGATTCATGCTTATATAATGAGGACAGTGGAGAACTATTCCCACAGGGAAAGGTAAGTTCTTTTCTGCTTTTCTGTTCCATTTTTTTTTCTGGGTTGTTTTTGAGGGGCTAAAGTTAATTGCTTTCATGGTTGAGGGATTTTGTGGTAAAGTAATGTGTGATTGATTGTGTGTTTTTCTCTATGGTCTTTTCTGTTGGAGTTATGATTGACTTTCTGCTTGAGTCTGTAGTTTGACACTGGACACTGTTGGTTTTATGTTTTCCATTTGGTGGGGTTTCAGCACTTGGCGGAATTCACACGAATGTTTTTTTATTGGTGATATATATATAGACATTTCATCTCATTTAGACACTTTGATTATGGTTATGGATATGGTAATAGTTTATTATTATGTTCTGTTTAGGAGAATGATAGGTGTAAGAAAAGCACTATTCTAAAAACTGTGGTACTTTTCTGTGTTATGTAATAGGACCAAAAATTATGTCAATTTTTCATATTATAAGAACAAGTTTAAACCAGATGTAGGAATGTGCATTGTGCAGGCATGAAAGTTTTCTTTTAAGATTGTAATATTAAATTCATATATGCTGATAAGCTCAAAGGCATGAAGCAAGAGAACTGTTTAGCTTATTAATGTAAAGTAATTACAGAATTGATAATATGGGAATTTTTAAAGATCTTATAAGAAGGTTGCTGTGAACTATTTACAAGCATGCAACTTAGGTATTTGTGTCATAAGGTTTGCTGATACATGATTAAGTATATCAAACTAACAAAGGAACAATTGTTTCACTGTGCAGAATTGGGATGTGCAGAGGACTAGTTTGTTGTGCTATAGACTTTTACTATGGAGTTAAATACAAGTTATGACATTGAACTTTCACAAATTGAAGAAAGGACACAGCATGAGTTGTGGCCTCTAGATCAAATTGATCCAACCAATGCAAAGTTTCCATGTTGTTTGGTTTGGAATCCATTTCCTGTGGTCTCATGGTTGGCTCCCTTCTTTGGTCATGTTGGCATTTGTAGGGAGGATGGAGTTATTATAGATTTTTCAGGATCACATGAAGTGCATGTCGATGATTTTGCGTTTGGTTCGGTGGCAAGATACTTGCAACTCGACCGTGAACAGGTAGTTTATCAAATTGCCCTTTTTCTACACAGATTGTTCTTATTTATGAATGCATTCATGTTTTTGCAAAATAGTATTATGCCAAATTCAATTAACTATCTTTTGTTGGTTATGGGAGTTTTGTCTACTAATGATCTTTTATAGTCAATATAGTTATGGGTTAAATTGTTAAGGTATACATTGATTTATTAGGAAAACTAATTTACCAACTATGACAATGACTCAGAAATGAGTTACATTTGGAGTTAGAGGTTCTTTAAGGTCAAAACATAAATAATCACCTCTCATTTGAATCTTAGAGGTTTTACCTTGAGATATGTATTATATGAATCATTTACTTTAAAGTAAGAATTTCCTTATTTTTTACCCTTCCATACATCAAATGAAGTCTGAACTTTTGTCATTTTACCCCTTTTTCGCTCACTCAAAAGGCTTCACACAAATATTTGTACTTGTCATCTTTAAAGAGATAGATATCTTAGATGCAATTGGTTTTGTATACTCTTATTAATTTATTGGCGCTTCATTTGTCATTCTAAACCTTAATGGTGTTAATGATTGTTTGTAAATCCACCTACTAGATAATGGAGCATACATTCTAAATTTGAACTAGATAATGATTGTTTTTAAAACCTCAACAAGCTCAGATTATTATGACGACCCTGATTTTGGAAAATCAATCAATTTGCTAAGCTATTCTTTTCACTCTACCCTATGAGGCAAGGATGCGATACAGTGTATCAGATACGACACTATCTAATGCATCGATACATTTATTTTGAAAATAATAAAATACGATAGTGATATATATATATATATATATATATATATTGAAAATGTACAAAATTCTTAAAAACATGATAAATATATGATTGATATTATACGAATCCAAAATAAAATTAAAATTAAATGTATTAAATATTGTCAAAATAAAAAAGTTATAAATTATTGTCACCATAAAAATATTAGTGCTTTATAGACTGAATACTTCATAGATAAGTATTGACAAATTATCTTAAAGTGTTGGATATAGATACGTGTTAGACACGGATACATGATACAAATTGAAATTTTGGTCCATCATAGACTCTATCCATTAAATATCTGGTTGGTGTCAATTCTTTAATTGTTTAGAAGCACAATAAACTCTTAGTTTACATTCTTTATAACCTCAACTGTTGTTGCAGTGTTGCTTCCCTCCTAACCTATCTGCACACAAATGCAAGCAACGTTATCGACATGTTGATTATGGCACTGCAATCACATGGGATGATGCATTACAAGCTAGTCTGCGGGATTACGAGACCAAAACTCACAACATTTTCACTTGCAACTGCCACTCATTTGTGGCCAACTGTCTGAATCGCGTTTGTTACGACGGATCAATGGACTGGAACATTGTGAATGTAGCAGCTTTGATTATGTTGAAGGGGCACTGGGTTGGTTTCTGGGCAATTGTAAGATCTTTCATGCCTTTTTGTATGGTTGCTTTCTTAGGAGTTGTGATGATTGGGTGGCCCTTCTTACTTGGACTACTATCAGTGTCTCTACTTTTGCTGTTGTGGTTTGTGGTGGGGACTTACCTTGTTGGAAACCTATCACATTGCTAGATCTTCATGTTCATGTTCATGTTCATGCTTTGGTTCTTCCCTCTTCACCAAGTAACACTTTTAGATCATATTTTGGAATACGAGTTATCTCTTTTGGGAAGTTAATCAACTAGTTTTTGGTGTTTATCAGAGTTTGTATTATGCAGTCATGTTTGTGTAGTTAGTTGGTGAAACTGGTATGCAACTTATGAAGAAGCTATTTCAAGTTTCAGATTCTCATCTTTTTTAAGCATTCACACATTTTGTTGTTTATATAGCAAGATGGAATGACTTCTGTGAAAAAAGATTGATGTTTATCACACTTTTTGAAGCAGTTGTTTTAGTAATGAACTCTTTAGTATTGGTTAACATTTATTACAGATCATCATCAAATTTTATTGGTGATATTTTAGTTTCTAATAGATTTTAATGCCTCAAAGAGAATAAGCATAGAAGAGAATTTATTTGTAGGAAATGTTATGAAAGCAAAGATAATATCCCTAGTAATTTTCTCAAAAACCAAATTTGTTTTTGGCTCAAAAGGTTTCTGTGTGCACATTTTGAAACCAATGGAATGGAAAGAGAACTAATTTTGTTTATGCAATTGGGATGATTTGATTGATATTAATAAAAAAATTATAAAATTCATATTGTTTTTATATCAATCATAATTTTTATTAATGAAATAATTGAATTATAAATATACATTATTTAAATTGTTTGTGTTGATTTTATAAACATTAAATGGTTCTTATAATTATTTTAGAAATATATATTCTCTTTATCTTTATATATATTAACGAGATATTAAATTGTTTTAATTTTTATAAATAATTTATACAATGTAAACTTCTATTCATGTAAAACATTTACACACAAATATCTAACAATATATTACTATGCGTATTAAATTTATGGTTATTATTTTAAAATATTCATGTAATAATTTTTAATAGCTTTTTCATGTTAATAAATATATGAAAACGAAATTATTAGACGTTATATAAAGTATAATCTGGTTTTTCCTTTAACTTGGCATTTCAAGAGTGAGTTGGGTGTAGCTTATTGTTTTTTTCTTTGTTTCTTTTTAAGGAGAAGTTTGGTTAAATAGTTTTCACTAAAAATCGTCGGACATATCATATTTACAACAAATTATGTTCTTAGTTTCTGAATTTGTATCAAATTTTCTCAAATTAGAAAGAAGTTCATTCTAATAATTCAAATTTCAAATATGGATTTAGTCCCAAAACATTAAATTTAAAAAATTAAAAAGCTCATTTTAGTCATTCAAATTTAATATTTAGAGATTAAAAATATATTTTATTAAGTAACTAAATTTTTTTTTTTATTTGGAGAACCAAACCAGAAAACATTCTAAATTTTGAAAATTAAAACCGTTAAGCCAATTTGTTTAAATCTCAAATTAAACTCTACATATATTCATTATTGATTTCAACATACGTATAAATATATTACAAGAAACAATTCATACAATATACGGAATAGGAAAAAAAAAATATTGTTGTTGGATTTATTTAGATCCTATAGATACCTTGTTTTATTTTCTTTCTTTTCTCCATTTAATAAAATAATAGAAAATTTTGGAAGTGATAATGCTATAAACGTATTTTTCTTCCTTCTTAAGCTCACATGACATTTTTTATATAAGCTACTTATTCCCACAAACCATAACAAAATGTATGAGAACAGGAAAAAAAAGAAAAAATATTTAGTTGAAACTATATGTACATTAAACATAAATAGGTTTTATGTTTATAAAAATATAAATAGTAAATTTTGTAAAAATATAAAGGATAAAACATATGTAGAAATATAGAGTAAACTTTCTAAATTAGAAGGGATGTGTAGAAATATGTAAAATATGTAACCTAAAAAATACAAATTAATGTACGAACAAATTTGTGTAATCTATATTGCTAGACTTGTTTAATATATATTGTTAGTTCATCTAATCAATGTATTGTCAAACTTGTCTAATGTGTTGTTACACTTGTTTAATCAGTGGATAAACACACTCGTCGAATGCGTATTGTTAAACTCGTTTAATTTGGATGAAATTTGTGTAATGTATATTGCAAGACTTAATTAAAGAATGGATAAAATCGTCTAATGTGCATTAATAGACTTATCTAATATGTGTATAAACAAACTCATCTAACTTATATTGCTAAACTCATCTAATCACTGTATGAACAAACTCGTCTAATGAGTGTTGTAAGACTTGTCTGATTAGTGTATATCTATGATGCACTGATACTTCAACTTAGGTCATATTTGTGTCCGACACGTATCCGTATCCGATACTTTAAGACACTTTATCGATATTTATCAGTGAACTATCTAATTTACAAGTCGTAGTACAGTATAATAAAATATTTGAATATATAGTGACCAATTTAAGTATCAATTTAAAAACAAAAAATTATTGGTAACTAAAATAGTTCCAAAAAATTGATAATTAAAATAATTTTTATTATGAATTGATTTCTAAATTGGTCTCTAACATTAAATACCAAGATTTTGACTACCAAAATAATTGATTTCTAATTTGGTCACTAACATTAGCTACCAAGGTTTTGGCTACCAAAATAATTAGTTTATAAATTGGTCTCTAATTAGGAAAATGGTCTCTAATATATTTTTTGTTACTAAAATTAGTCATTATTTAAGAGTTTTCATATAGTAGTACTTTTATGATGACAATAATCTATATTTTTTATGTTGATAACTTTAGTACATATAGTTTTAATTTGGATTAACACAATAACAATCATATATTATTATGTTTTTAAGCATTATTGTACCCATTTTTTAATATTCATATATCACGTATCTATCACGTATCGTGTCTTATTATTTCCAAAATAAACGTATCGACGTATCGTATCCGATACACGTATCATATCCGTGCATCATAGGTGTATATACATACTTGTATTTTGTTCTTAGACTCAATTAATCAATGTATGAAAAGACTAATTTAATTTTTTTTGTTATACTCATCTTATCAATATATGGACAAACTCGTCCAACATGTATTGTTATAATCGTGTAATTTTTTTTCTATATTAATCTAATCAATATATGAATAGACTTGTCTAAATGACATATTTGCTGGAAAGAATGGCTGAGTTCAAAAGATGAATTTCAAAAGTTTTTAACAATTAAACGTTGAAACTAAAATCAAATATCCAAAGTATAAAAAATGTTAACATATTGTTCGTTACACTCCCATTTTATCAAATCATAATCATAAACCAAACTTAGATTGAATAGTAAAGAGAAGAAACCAAGAGTCAAATATTTATATTATTTCATTCTAAAAAGAGAGTGACATTTAGTTGCTTAATCAACTTGATTAGACTCACTATTATCATTAAAAATGAGAATGAAAGAAAATCATGAAAAATATCATATACCCAGCAAGATCTCCTATATAATCGATTGTGAAAGGTTCTTCATGAGAACCATCTTGACAATCCTAATTAATAATTACAAACCAATTTTGGGGTGGTGTATTAGAAAATTTATATTATTATCTTTTAGATTATTTTGCAAAGTTTGACCTAAACCTCTAAAAAAATGATGATTCGCTTCAAGAGCAAAGTTGTAAAACACAGCATGTCACCTATTTTTGTACTCTGTTATCACACCGATAAGGAGGCAACTCCCCTCACAGTGAGAGTCTTGTATTTGTATATTACCAAATCAAAACAATATCCATTATCATCTCTAGCAGTGCTTCTAAGGTACTTATACTCACGACATCTTATCTTCAAATTATTTAGTAAAACGTTAAAAAATACATGTCATTACAAAAGAAAAGATTGCCATTTTTTTTTATATTTACTAAAAGAGAACCATACACAACAAAAGAATGAGTGTATAGGTAGATCGTTCAATCATCAAGATCTTATTAGTTATTTCATGATGCAACAAAGTTTGGACCTTAGAGCCCGAAGTATACATGTTAATCAGAACTTTTAAATAGCTATACTGTTGTGACAAGTGGGCAACAAAAAAGTTAAAAAGGAACACAAAAAATGAAATCAAGCTCCATACTTGGGAGCTTTCCAAAGCTTAAAGGCTATCTCATGCAAGAACCTATCTGCCGGTATCGTAAGATTTCCACCACGCTGCATAACAAGGAAAGAGAGAAATAGTGAAGCAAAGATTATTCAGTAACCATGAATTACATTGTAGCTTAAACAAATGACAAGCCTACCAAAATTCCACAATGGTTAGCACTCAAACCATAATACTTCACAAAAGTGTAAACACTTGCAGAATAAAAATAGAAACATTAATCGGAAAAAAAAAATTGAATACTACACAACCTAACAAAAGTGTATATACTTCACGAAAGTTTTAAAGATTGAAGTATGTTAGGTTGTGTAGATAGGATAGGACACCTTTAAGATCAAGAAATAGAGGATGGCCAGCAAAAAAAAAAAAAAAAAAAAAATAGAAACATTAATCGGAAAAAATCATTGCTCAATTGTAAATAAAACATGAAGTAAAATCTTTAAGCAAACCTCTATAAAATCTTCAAAAGAAAATCTCTCTGCATTATCCTTGCGAGTCACAGCATATTGCCATTGGGCAATTAACATGGGAGAATATGACCTGTATAATTTAATACGAGATAAATAATCAAGTCAATCCAAAGAGAAAGCAAATATTACTAATCTTCAATTACTATAACTTAGGTAGTATTTGGGGGACATGTGCATATCATAACATGAGTTCTATTTATGTTTAGCATATTTTGAAAATATAAAAGAACACAATAAGCGGTAAAAAATTTATCCATTTTGGTTCCACTTAAAAGCATAGACCCAAGGAAAAGAAAAAAAATATTATCTATTTCATTCTGTCCATGTGCTGAATATTGATTTAATTACCTTACATCCTTTCGAGGAATCCCTCCTTTCATACCGTAACTTTGTAGAGGATAAAGCACTGAAAGATGAGGGTTCTTCTCATCAACCATTTTTGAAACAGGAAACTTAGAATCGTCACCCTCCAAGACATTGCCATAGCTCATGACAACGGACAAATGCAGACGTGAACCGATGTCAGATCCGGGCTGTGCTTGACTCATTATGCCTCCAACCAAAGCATCCATATACCCCACATCAGCAGCAACCGCTTCCTGTTCACCAGCTCCAACGTGAAAGAAAACAAGATCATAATGATCATTGTCCAGCACCTTCCCTTCTTCAAGGCCAAGCAACTTGAGCAGCTCAAGGGCCACAACCTCAGCAGAACGACCTCCCAGTAACTCGTTCAATTGAAGAACATTAAATCCAAGTTTGGCACTAAAAGATTTCAAGCTTGAATTGTTGGTCAAAATAGAAGCTTTCATTCCCATAAACCTGTATTTCAAAAATCAAAAACATTTATTTCATATATTTAAATCAATCATTTGATTCTTAGAGATGACAAGTCCTTATTTAGTACAAATTGGTCCTTGTTGTTCCTAGGTTTCTTATGTCTTAGTCCCTTAAAGACTAAACTTTTAGTCCTTAAACTTCTAAGGACTAAAACTTAAATTTTTTTCCTATACTTGAAAGAGTGTCATCTATAGATCAAGACCCTGTTTAGAAATCTTATCAATAAGCACTTGCAAAAGAAGAAAATTAAAAGGTAAAATAAGTCGAGTTTCTCATATAAGCTAAAACCATCTTATTCACTTCAACTTTAATAGAAACTATCTCATTTAACTTGTTCAAAAAACTCATTTTAACTTGCACACAAACTAATTCTACCAACTAACTTATAGGAAGAACTTAATTCATTTACCTTGTTATTTTCTTCTTTTAAAAATCCATACATGACCCAAACAATTATAAATGCTGTAGAGAAGTTTATCCACGCAAGAAAAAACGATTAATTTAACATTTACAAACAAAAAATTAAAAATGGAAAACAAATAATGAGAATACCTATCAGACAAGGTTTGTTTTGGTGGATCCTCTTGGCTATCACCACCACTGATTTTCCCCTTCTAACAAGGAATGAAAAAATATCACAACGATGAAAAAATAAAAATAAAAACTTGAGCAAATGGGTCTCACCATATTAGAATAAGTATGACATGCATCCAGCAGCACTGCAAATTCTCTAACTGCCCTCTCATCCCCGCTTTCTGAAAACTACATATCCAAGTGAATTTGAATGTGGCAGGGGCAAAAATGGGAGAAAATAAATTGAAAAGTGTGTTAAGCATTATTACAAACAGGTGGAGGTTGTGGATTGAGAATAAGGGAACCTGAGGGTGGAGAATTGGGGAGACTCAAGAGACCGCATGAAGATAGAGAAGCGAGAGAGTGAAGGTGGGTGTGCGATGAATCGACGAAACGAGCAAAGCCATCGCCGAATAAGACCAGGGATCGACTTGGCTTGTCTGCCATTGTTTCTCCTGCTTCTGAGTTCTTCACAATTTTGGAATCAGATGCGGAGACAGAATAAAGTGAAACCAAGAATGAGTGTTCTGCAAAGAACAACTGTAATATAGGCTCTTGCTTAAATTTAATAAGGCATAAAACTTTTATATGAAAATATTCACAACAGTTTAGGATGTCTGAATTATTACATATTTAGTTTTTATTATTATCTATATATTATTATATGAAGGGAATTTTCTAGTTTGATGTAAATATTATTTTTGCCTTTTAAATAACTGTTTTTTTAAATAAAAGTAATTACTTTATTAAATTTATCCTTTAAGTGATAATTATTTATTAAATAAAAAACTAACCTCAACATGTAGTTAGGATTCTACTAACATGCAATTAAGATTATATGGTCATGCTTGATAAGTTTATTCTTGATTTCTAAATTTTAATTAATAATAAACAATAAATTTGAAAAATACATAGCTAATACTTTTTATTCATAAATTTAATTTGTGTTTGTTAACTATAGATCACAATCTATCTTTTTTCAGAACCTGTGAAATCATAAGATGATAATAGAAGAATTCATTTGACAACTATTCATCAGAATTTTTCTTTTTTATAAACTTAAATGTAATAAAAAAATTATCAGAAATAATTTTTTGAAATAATACTATAAGAAAAAGTGGTTGGTAACTCTATTAGTAACATCGTTTTATAATATATATATATATATATATATATATATATATATATATATATATATATATATAGTATTTTTTTTATACTTATCTAACATTTATCAACTCATTATTTAATATCATACAAATGTTTGGTATTTAATACATAAGTAAAAAGAAAAAATATATTTTTTAATTATTTAATTAACATTTTAAATAACAAAAAGACTGTATAAATACCGGATATGAGTATATTTATTCCGGAATCAAAATAAGAATGAAAAAAAAAATTGATATCTTTTGAACATAATAAAATTTTAGTCTAGCTGTCATTCATTCAGGTATTGAGAAATTCAAATTAGTTTACATTTTCCATTTTTTGTAGGTGCATGAAATTGAGCACCCGAGTTTAGCAAGGTGAGTGAGTTAGTTTTCTACGATTCTCGAAATTTTATCTCGGAAATCGTTACTGAGCCGACTCGTTGTTTCGGTGGCCAATTTGCATCAAAACATCTCCCATTCTCCACCACCGCCGTCGCTATCGCTGTCGATGTCGTCTTATTCCGAGAACGACGACGAGGCTCTCCGGCGCAAGCGCATCCTCTCCAGCAAGCTATACTTCGATGTGTCCCCGTCCAAGGTAAGCGAGTTCAGTGCACTCGCACTCTTGGCGCGTCGAGTGTTTATGCCTTCGGTTTTTGAATTATTCAGGTTCCGCTAATCTACTCCGCATCCTACGATATATCGTTTCTCGGCATAGAGAAACTGTAAGCATTTTCTTCGCACTAACATCTTCTTCTTCTTTTTTCTGAAGCTGTGATTTGAATCGAATGGATTGTGAATAGTGTGGGGAGTTTGTAACTGTTTGATGATTGTTGCAGGCATCCGTTTGATTCGTCGAAGTGGGGACGCATTTGCCGATTCCTCGTTTCGTTTGGTATTCTCGACAAAGGAAGCATCGTTGAGCCTCTCGAAGCTTCCAAGGATGATCTTCTAGTGGTAAGCGCTATGTAATACTTAATTAGGAAGACTTCGTTTGGATAAACTTTTTGAACACGTGAAGAAGAATAAAGTTAAAAGCAAAGTGAATTACATATGTCAAAATCAACTAATGTGCTCCAGTTTTTGGAGAAGTTACATGAGGAAGTTTCTATAATGTTGAAGTTTATAAGTTGAGTTTAACTAACAAGAAAAATGCATCCCATTTTTTCTTCTTTTCTGTAAGTGTTTGTGAATAAGTTAAAATCAACTTATGTTCTTCAATTTTTGGAGAAGTTAGATAAGAGAGTTCATATGAAATTGAAGTGCATAAGTTGATATTTATTAATGAAATAATGTATCTCATTTTATCTTCTTTTTGTAAGTGTTCATGGAGAAAATTAATTAAATCAGGACTTAAATTGCATTTGACGTGTCTTTGTTGTGCATGTATGTTTAAATCACATGTATAGCTGCAATAAGCAATATATGTGATTGAAACTGAAAATGATGTAATTTAAAGTACATGTCTAGTGCTAAATCTGTTTCTTTCATTCCTTTTTCTCTAAAGGTTCACACAGAATTGTATCTGAATAGCCTGAAGGAGAGTTCAAAAGTTGCTATGATAGTTGAGGTACTTTACACTTTCTTGTGGCACGAGGCAGCCATCTTTTTGTTGGTGATACTCTTTGTTCCTTGTTACTCTTTAACCCTGGAGCTCTTATATGTTGTCTTAGAATAGAAAGCTGGTATGATTGTGCTGGAGTTCTTTATTATATTTGTCTTTGCTATTTAGTGCTGCAGTTGTGTATGATAATTGATAACTGATATGTGGTTGCTGAGGCTTTATATAGTTGATGGATTATGATGGGTTATTTACCGAGATACTAAAATATAGGTCCCTCCCGTGGCATTAATTCCCAATTGTCTTGTGCAACAAAAAGTTCTTTTCCCATTCAAGAAGCAGGTAAGTTAATTGTCCTATTTTATAGTCTGTTTAGCAATCGGAAAATCTGTTCTTGTTCCTAATCTAATGGCAGGTTGGAGGAACTGTACTGGCTGCAAAACTTGCAAAGGAGAGAGGATGGGCCATTAATGTGGGAGGAGGTTTTCATCACTGCTCTGCAGAAAAAGGAGGTGGATTCTGTGTTTATGCAGATATTTCTCTTTGCATCCACTTTGCTTTTGTTCAGTTGAATATATCAAGGTACTATCCTCTTGCAAATTAGAGTATTCTGTTATTGCTCGTGCAAAAGTTGATTGCGAATTTTTCAGGGTGATGATCATTGATCTTGATGCACATCAAGGAAACGGTCATGAAATGGACTTTGCCTATGATAGTAATGTCCAAAAAAAATTATTCTAGTGTTTGGTTTCTTATCTTTTAGGTTTTTACTAATAGGGACTTTGTAATGGCAGGCCGAGTCTATATCTTGGATATGTACAATCCTGGAATCTATCCTTTGGTAATCTGCTCCTTGATTTGTTTAACACATTTTGTCTTCCTGTCTAGTATTTTGAACTGATTTTTCTCTGTTTCTCTTTTCACATTTGTCTTATCTATTCAACATTGCTGGCTGGCATCTGACATGCCGCAGTGTCCTGTTATTTTGTACATTTGAATTGTCCTGTCCTTTTTATGGAATGAAGGATGTTTTTTTTCTGTGTGTATATCATTGTGGAGTGCATGAAAGCATATATTGCAATTTCATTTCTACATTCCAATGGTAAAAAGAGTGAGTGTTTGTACATCAGGAAGGTTTCTGTCTTGTGAGTCGGTGATAATCCTTTTTCTACTGAGTGGGGAATAAGAACCTTAAGCAAATCACATCACAGGCTAACCATTGTAATCGGAGAGCCTAATGCCCAACGAACCTCACACTAGAATTCCATACCTCCAATGTGGGAGTCAAGTCTCATACTTGCAACTGGGTCCTAATATCCCACCATGAGTCACAGCTCCAACACCAATGCAAGTTGGTTGTGTTCTAGCTATTTAACTAGTCCCCGGCAAACATTGCAATATTACCATTACCAGCCCCACTACCTGATTGCAGCTAAAAGATATTTCCAAGAACTTGTGATAATAAAATTGGTAGGACCGTACCACAAAAACTTAGCCATTGTAGTTGGAGAACCCAAAGTCTTGTAAACTCCACACCTAAATTTTGTACTTCCTATGTGGACTTGAGTCCCATATCTTGCAATTGGATGCTAACAGTGGGTCAAATGAGGCTTTTGTATTATAAAAACTCTAAATTTTGGAAAGGCCATTTAGATCAAGGTATTTTTTTATTTAATGATTCTCGTTAAAAATTGTGTGGTCATACATGTGTTTATGAGGGTTAACTTCCATATAACTTCATTTATTGGGCCAATCTTGATATTTGTATTATTTATTGGGGCCTCCTTTACTGGCCTTGTTCACACTTGCTAAATCCAGTGATGAAAACCTATTCAAATGTAGGAAAAAGGCATTTATGTCAAGCACTCAAGCTAAAGCATGCTAATATTTTCTCTGTTTGCATCTGCAATTGACTTGTAAATGAAGTATGCAGGAAGCCATAAAATGATTTGGCTAAAAAATTTATTGAAATGGGCTCAGCAACACATTAATGCCTACTGTTTCCTAAATAATGATGCCTCATCGTGATGTTGGAAGTATGTTTCTCCTGATTATTGGAAAAAAAAGGCCTAAATTGTGTGAAGATAGATGGTCCATTGTCAACTGCTAATTAATATTTGTGTTTACTTTAAAATATGCATATAATCTGATACAGTGGTCACAATTTTATGACTGATACAAGCAAAGAATTAGGGGGGCAAATTAGGAAGGCCCAAAAGGTGTATGAGAGGAAGAAGTGGAAAGCCATTGCATGGGATCCACAGACAAACGTACTATGATTCTGTCTCTAACAGAATTGCCTACGTGTCAGATTGGGGACAAAAATAGGCAATGAGAGTATATGAGATGGGGGACGTGGTTGGAGCAGGGGGGGTCTGGCTTTTGGGAGGAAGAAACCAGAATCCTGGATCGGTTCTTTTGGGAAGAGGAATACTTTGTCCTCTTGTTTTGGGATTCTGAATAATACGAGTTATTTTCTTCTCTTATTACTGTTTTATTGGTTCTTAACAATCACCTTGAGACCAACTTATATCAATTCCTTGCGATCCCTTTTACCTTCTATATCAGGATTACGAGGCGAGAAACTACATAAATCAGAAAGTTGAAGTAAAGGTATATTAAACTATTATCCATTAAACATTAATCATAATTTGTTTTTTAATCATTCTCTTTAAGATTCTGTGTCTCATGTTTCCCCCTGAACATTCAGAGTGGGACACTTACAGAAGAGTACCTGCAAAAATTAGATGAAGCACTAGAGGTATCTTACATTATCATAGAGTGTAATTCTCTAATATTATTGGCTTGATAGGATTATGTGTAGCTGTAGATACTTTTACATTTCTATAACCTATCCAAGTCCAATGATATTGACTGTTCATTTGATGCATGGTGCGCTTTATCTTATCGATCTCTTTATTTTAAAAATCAAAAAGGGAAAGGGAACTGTATCTTTACCTTCTAATCTTAATCCTCCCATTCCCATTTAGTTTCCTTCCCTCCTTTCCCCTTTACTCTTAACTTCCAACCATACCCATAGCACGCCACAGAATTGTTTATCTGGTGAAGAAGGCATACTAACATTCAAGTTCTTATCCTAACTTTGATTTTCATGTCAATGTGATTCAAGGTTGCTGGGCGTAGGTTTAACCCTGAGTTGGTAATTTATAATGCTGGAACCGACATCCTACAAGGAGATCCGTTAGGAAGGTTGGAGGTAATGTCATTCTTGAATTTGCTTTATTGCAGTAAATATCACCTCTAAACTCAAATATAAACAGAATTAACTACTTCCTCACTAGTTAAGAATAGTAATAAAAAGGTCCTTTTACTAAATTACCTCAAATGTATTTATTAGGGGTGATACTTAGGTATAAAGATAAGGGTATTTTTGAAATAGTAAATTGAATTTGGGTTGTGCTAGTTGAAATTGCTATATGTAGGCCCACCAAACATGACTCTTTTTTTGCTTATATTTTAGTGCAAAGGGAGTGTACGTTTATATTAACTTTAGTTGCCTAGTCATTTTCTCTTATATGTATATGAAAAGAATGGTCATTATTCTGAGTTAATGTGTTGGTTAATTCCTTTACCACTCACCATGCGCAGTGCTTGTGCTATTTTATATACACAGATCAGTCCTGAAGGAATTGCCCTTAGAGATGAAAAAGTTTTTCGGTTTGCTCGCGAGAAGAACATTCCCATCGTCATGCTCACTTCAGGTTTGCGATTGTTTCCCTCTGTATCATATGGTGGTTGCTTTGGCCGTTTTTGTGCAAAGGAAACTTACCTAACAAGAACCTACTCTAACATTACAAACTTCCTTTAGGTTATAGTTTGTGCATTTTTCTTTACTTTTTGCAAGCATCTTCTTATGTTAAAAAAGGAATCTGAGGGAAACCTGAAATTAGCCCGTGTTTTGTCTAACTTCTAAGTGTTTATCTTCGTACGTATGACCACATGCCCATCTATGCAATATTTTTTTTAAATACTATTTGTTAGCGATCATCTTATCCAACATTAGTTTGGTTAGAAAACCGTTTAGATGCGCCTAAAAGCGTCAAAACGTGCTTTCCAAGAGTAAAAGGGTATAAATTATGTGTGTGTGTGTTTTTTTTTTTGTTGAGATGACATGTGAAACAAAAACACGAAAATTTCCTCCTGTTCCGAATTGATATAATTTGCTTAGTGGAGGGGGTTCTGCATAACCAACTGTAGAAATTGGCATATTCCCAACCCATCCATGTCACAAATCCTTTTTAGAAACTTCAACCATTTTTTCTTCGTATTGTTTGTTGTTTTATCCAATCGTCTTTATTTGTCGCTCCATATTACAGGTGGTTACATGAAATCTAGTGCTAGAGTGATTGCAGATTCAATAGTCAATCTTTCCAATAAATGCTTGATTGAAACGGGTGGAGCTCCAAAGTCTGCATAAAGTGCTCCTGTACTTACGTTGTGAGATTTTCCGTGGTTTACCTATCATCAAATGGCCCGTTATGAGAGTTTTCCATATCCTTGGTATTTGGGTATATTATGTTTCCTTTTATTGGAAACTTTGGTGTATAGTGTTTTATATAAAAAAAAAAAGAAGAAAAACTTAAATAGTTGTAATATATGTCATAAACTAGTGTATATTTGTAAGAAAAGAAGATAAATGAGTTGTAATGTATATTATGTACGTGCTTGTGAAACTAACAAGGGCTGAGCACGGTCCGGTTAATAATGTATCCTACCCTCTTCATTTCCTCGTCGAGATGAAAGAAGAGAAATTTTGCCTCCACTTCAGTAAATTATGACACTTTAATTAATGTGGTTGGTGGAAAATGACAGTGCTTATCGAAATCTAGGGTGCGGATTTTCATCTCATTAATACTCTCCCTGGTAGATAGGAAAGCACGGAGAAAGTAAAAGCAAAAGAAACATATTGGTAAGCAATAATTTGCGTATTATTTTGCATATTTTTCCGCAATATACCTTCAAATTTGCTCATTTATGTTCAGACAATATTCCTCTAATCACAAATTTTTCTTCTGTCTTTTCCTTTCATTGTCCACCACCTTTTTTCTCAATGGTAGTCATCTATTCTTAGTTTTGAATTCAGTAAATACTTAAATTTTTTTTATTAAGTGTAATTTTGTGTGTAAATTACTAAAATAGGGAAATTTTAATAATTTTATCTGTATGAATAAGTCTATAGTTACGCTGGCTTTACATGATTTTTGGATGAAAGGAAGAGTCATGTGAGTTAAATAGACAGTTAAATTGTACCATTATAATAAATATGGTTTTGGTCTTTCAATTTTGAGTGAATATTTAAATTAGTTTCTCTTGAAAATTTTTAACTAATTTTGTCTTTTAACTCTGTAAATGCGTTGATTTAGTATTTTTAACAAAATTTTATTAAGTTTGGTTGACGTTTCAAACACATTTCATTCTAGTATTTTAGTTTGTTTACATCTTTTTGGTACATGTTCGTTTCAATTTAGTTGAAAAATGCGTTTGAAACGATAAATAAACATAAAAAAATTTGGTTTAAAGGACTAAATTTGTGCATTTATAAAGATGAAAGATTAAATTGGTTAAAGATTTTCAAGTGGGATTAATTTTAATTTTTACTAAAGTTAAAATTCCAAAAATATATTTAACAACTAAAATAAAACCTTAAAAATTGGTGTGCAGCTATCATGTCTTTTCCTTTCTTCTATGTAAATGGATCATCAAATTGTTATCACTAGTCCTTCCATTACACTGTATTTGTATTTAATAATTTACTGTTAATGGTTGAAGGGGAGGTGCAAAAAGTGGTTGTTTATCTTTATATATTTAGGAAGATTTGAGATTATGGAGACCTAAGGAAGGGTGAATTATTTCTCTCACATGACATGAGCCGAAAAAAAATATTTAAATTATAGTTTTGTCCTGCTATTATATAAAGGATAAAGGTGATTATAATTGGTATAAATATACTATTTTAATCCATAGCATTTCTGTCTGAAGAAATAATTAATTACATATTTATGTATATTTTTTTATGGAAAGGCCAAAGTCTAACAATTTAATTATCATTCTAAAAAGATATTTTAAACTTAGCATAAAATAATTGTTCAATCTTAAAATCTTCACAAAATTAACACTAAGTATGTTTTCATGTATGCACACATGATACGTGTATCGGATAGATTACATGTATCATATATGATACACCGATATATTTATTTTAAAAATAATAAGATATATGTTATATTTTTATATTGAAAAGTGTACAATAGTTCTTAAAACACGATAAATATATGTATTAAAGTTTCTAGCATAAAAAATTATAAATTATTATCATCATTAAAGTATTACTACTTTATAAATTAGATATTTTAGTGATAAATATCGATAAAGTATTTTAAAGTATCAAATATGGATACATGTCAAACATATATACATGTCAGATACATGTAAGTGACTCAAATTGAAGTATCAATGTACCATACATTTTCATGCTTTCTTATTGGTTAGCTTCTAAATTTAGTAGTTTTTATCTTTAATTATTACAATTTCATCTTTACATTAAGCTGAATAAATGTTTTTTTATATGATTAAAATTATGATTTGTAAATAATTAATATATGAAATATTTCAAAAGTATATCCATTAATATATATTGTGATATAACGTTGTTTAATTTTTTTGACATATTTGTTAAAAATATTAAATTCAAGCAAAATTATTGTTATTAAAATTAATAGTTGAGTACAAGGACTCCTCGAATCATTAAAAACCATCTTATGTAAGACATTTATTTAAATTTTTATATATAAAGATATTAGTTCCCATATATTTAAATAATACATTTTACTTTTGAAAATTTAATTAGGATGTATTAGCAGTGTCACTGTTGTCTAATGATAATGATGTTATTATAATGTTAGGTTCTTGCGTAATCCATTAATTAGGGAAGGTCAATTGCACAAAGAATAAGGTAGAACACCATTAAATTTCTATGATTTGGAATGTTTTGTGGAGATGGATTTGCTTTGAAGTCTTTGTTTGTGGAATGAGCTTATTTAAAGGTTTGCATGTCAATCTTCAATATTAAGGCATCTTATACTTTTTTATTGAGCAATCCAAACATTAATTTTTATTTATTTGGATGTGATGCACCACCTTAGTCTTAGTTAGGTGAAATAACAATAATTAATTATTTTCATTAATGAGACGATCATAGTATATGACAATTAAGCACCATAGATAAAAGTGAATATAACTTGATAATTATAGAAGTGCCAATTTTATTCATGGATTGAAAAAAAAATAATTAGAAAATGACACCAATGACAATAACAATGGCAGAAAATATATATTTTCTACATGATGATATAAATTGATAAAAGGTAAAATTATCTACATAAAAAATGAAACTGAAAACAATTATGCTAACGGTCTAACAAAATAATAATACTGCTAAAGGTTTAGTGTGTAACGATGTTGTTATTGCAATGTCATTTTTACATAAAAAATTGCAACTTTTTACATTTTTTTTAATATATTTATTAAAAAGATTGGCAAGTTGTAAAAGCGTCACGTGTAGAGTGTATGCATATTGCCATTGCCAGCTATAACGTTTTTATTATTATTATTATTATTATTATTATTATTATTATTATTATTATTATTATTATTATTATTATTATTATTTATAGCATACACAGTGATTGTTGTGTCTGTGAATATGTATTTTTAAATATATGATATTATATTAGTAGAGGATGATAATGTAATGTTATTAAATTATAATATATAAAATAAAATTGTATTTATTGAAAATAAAGTAATATATTATAAAAGGTGAAAGAATAATTGTTGATAAATAAAAAAAAATTGTAAAAATAACGGTCAATTTTTCAAAAATTTTATAAAAAGTTATATTTTAAAGGATAAAATTAATATTTTGAAATGTGAACACAAAAGAGGAATATCTTTATACATTGTTGTAGATTATTATTATTTGGTTTACTTATGCCTTTGGTCCCAATTTTAGAGTCAAAATTTCAAAATGGTACCCAAATTTGTAAAAGTCTCAAATTGGTTCATTTTTTTGTTAGAACGTATCAAGTTTGCCCTTTCTGGTTAGAGGGAGTGTCACGTGTCAATTCCTCAAAATTTTGATTTTCTTTTTCAAAAATTTTTTATTTTATTTATTTTTTGAATTATTTTAAAAATATCAAAAAATTGCCACGTGTCAAGTTGTCATCGTACCACGTGACAGTGATAGAATAATGTGGCAGTGACAGTGACACGTGTCAGTATTATGTCAGGTGTCATTTCTTTAGTCTCAATTTGGCCCCTTTATTTTAATTTTTGTCTCAATTTAGTCCCAATTTTTTTTTAAATTAGCAACTTTGTCCCTCTCAAAATTGGAATCAAATTTAATTTATATATAAATGTACACAAATATTTTCATCAAAATTGATATTTCAAGTAAATATTTTTAACCAAATTAAGTTCATTTAATTAATATTTTCCATTGAACTTTATTTAAAATTGTTTTAAAGTTGTTAATAGAAAATAATGTTAATAGAAAAAAAATTCATAAATTAACTAGTTTATGTAACAATAAAACACATAAATTTAAATTTTGAAAATAATTTTAAGTAAAGTTGAATGTGAAACACAATTTTAAATAAACTTAGTTATGTTAAAAATATATAATAAAAATATCAATTTGAATAAAAATATCAAATTTAATAAAAATATTTGTATAACATTTATATAAAATTAATTTTTGTTTTAATTTGGAGATGGACGAAATTGAATTATTTTTACAAAAATAAGGACTAAATTGAGACAATAATTAGAATATAGGGACCAAATTGAGATTAAGGAAATGACATCTGACATAATACTGACACTTGTCACTGTCACTGCCACATCACTCTGTCACTGTCACGTGGCACGATGACAGCTTGACACGTGACAATTTTTTGATTTCTTAAAAAAATTCAAAAAAAAAATCAACAAAAATAAAAATAAAAAATAAAAAATTCAAAAAATCGAAGAACTGACACGTATCACTCTATTTAACATCGTCTAGCCATACTTAACAAAAAGGGTGTTTTAACAAAAAAAATAACAATTTAAAACTTTTAAAAGTTTGATACCATTTTAAATTTTGACTCCAAAATAAAGATCCAAAACATAATTAAACTTTATTATTTTAAGTAAAATATTATCGAAAACTAGTCCGCACGTTATTTATTACTGAAACGAAAAATAATACGAATAAAGAATACATTTTGACCTTTGTTAACATTTATTATCTGATTTGACTATTTTAGAAAAAAAAATATAACTTTTTTTAATTTAAATAAAAATCATATAAATTGTAAAAAAATAATTATACCACATATTGTTATTTTATTATTTTTTTCTGATGTTTTCATCGTCCTTTTGTACGAAGAAAATAAAAATGCGGAAATTAAGAAAATTAATTAAGTACAAAAATATTTATTAATCTGTTAATGTATTTTCTGAAATTCCTTAATGTAAAATGAAAAGTATATGTTATAACACTTTAATAAAAAAAAAGTACAGTAATTAAAGTTGATATATTTTAAATTCATATATAAGTAAATTTCAATAACATTAAATTTGTGACATATATTTTAAAATATCATAACTTTAATCGGTGTACAATTTCTTATTAAGAAAGCATTATAACATATGTTTTTTTATTTTACAATAAGGACATCTCAAAGAAATATATTAAGAGATTAATATATTTTAATATAATTAATTGATTTTCTTAATTTGTACCTTATTATTTTTTGTAAATGATGACGGAACCGGTAGCAAAGAATAATAAAATAATACTATATCGTATATATTTTTCTACAATTTACATGACTATTTTATTTAAATTACAAAATTATGTTTTTATTTTTTAAATAGTCAAATAAAACAGTAAATGTTAATAAATGTCAAAAGTGGTTTAGTAAAACGGACAACTCCTCGTCCTGTTCTCAATATCAGGTATGTTTCTTATTAATAAATAGTAAATTTATTTTGGTCAAAGTCATTATTAATGGAAATTAAATTTAATGCACTGATGGTATTAAAAAAAGTAAATAAATTGAATTAATTGCTTTTATTAATATTCATAATTATACTATAAGTATATTGTACTAATGGTGGATAGTTTCGATGCCTTTTTATTACAAACTTAGTAAGAACTTTTACTTCATTAATTTCGTAACTATGACCATCATTAAATAGAATCATTCATATTTAAGTGGTTGTTAAGTCAATGTCATTAAGTGATTAACTATTTTTTCTCAAACAATTGTTAATGCTTATTTGATGCATAAAACACACCAACAAATTGAAGCCTAAAATTGAAGTTAGACCTTATTAATGTTTTATTTGATTTTTAAGCCTTTTGATAAGTATAAAGAGTAAAATGGTAAAGTGATTTGAATTAAAATTTCAAAAATAACCTAAAATTGTCATTACAAGTGATTTGACTTGTTAACTAATATTTTTAATTTGAAAAATATTTCTCATTTTCTTTTACTTTTAAAATAACCTTTGATTTTTTGTTCAATTATGATAGTTGCCATCACTATTTCATGAACAAAAAGTTAGTTATGGAAACGTCTATTGAATGACAAAAACATCTATCGTTTTTGCTGATAATATTGTTTTACTTTAGATTATTTATATCTCTAATTGGTAAAATACTTGTTCGCAATATTTTAAAAAAAATTAACTAATTATTTTTTCTTCCTTGGATTAAGTTACTGGATTGGGTTTTGATTTCTTTTAAAATTAATTATTTCTATTATAATAAAATCATGAAATTATGTCTTTTCTTTAATTCTTTATATTACAAACTATAAACGGAAATATTTACATGTATAAAGCAGGCAAAGATGTGCAAAATTGACAGTGATGTATTAACATCGTAAAACTTCATTTAATACATTTATAAAGTACCCAATCAAATATCTACCTGATCCTTTCTTTATTGGGATTAAATTGTTATATTAGATTTTTACTTTTTTATTTTTTTATTTACTATTTACTTTCTTTATACTACCATCGTAAAATGACTTCATAATAAGCAAAAACAAATATTAGCATCATTTTTATTATACTTTATCATTGAATGAATTCCCATTTTGGTTTTTTTATAATAAGCAAATTTGATTTATTTGATGAAATTAATACAAATTTTATCTATCATAAAATAAGAATATAAGTAAAAAAAAAGTACTTATAATACTTTAATTATATTAATCTTAACAATTTTATTTAAAAGAAATAATAATAGTAGCATTACAGTTTATAGTGTAAATTATTTTCTTTCTCCTTTCAGAGATAAGTTAAATAAAGAAAGAAGTTACCGGCAAAGAATTGCGCAAAAAAAGAAAATTTTAGAAAAAGAAAGAGACAGAAGGCTACCACCGTCAAAACCACATTCAAAACATACTAATTAATTAATTATTAATAGCAATAATAATTGATTACAATAAAAATAATTAATGAACACTGCAACTTGACTCTTCACCAATCACCACTTCAAACTCGTTCACTCCGTCTTCCTTGGTCCAGTTTTTCTCACACTTCTCAACTCTTTCGCCACCGTCACTCTCCGTGGCCAACGGTCGTCGCCGCCTCCGAACTCGCACCGCCACCTGCTAACGTGTGCCGGCGGAGCAATGTTGTTGAGAAGATCACTGTCTTCGTCCCCGTGCTGTGGCGACAGTCACTTCGTGCTGCTGGTGCCTGTTCTGCTCGTTATTCTCCACTCGCTCCTTCTGCTTCCTCACTCCTCACTTGCTATTCGGCCTACCGAGTCGGATCAGATCGAACTCGCCAACGCGACCGAGTCCAACGTCTCTCTCTCACGACCTCGCGAAGGAAGCTTTGCCGACATGATTGATCGCGCGCTGGAGCACGAGTTCACCGAGAACGACCAGAACGAAGGTTCTGGATTCTAGATTTTAGACTTTTCTGCTCTCTTCGTTCGATTTTTTTTATCCACTTTTCATTCTTTCGTTTCCGCTACTGAGACACTGAATTTGTGTTTTGGTTTACTGTACACGCGCATTCGTAGGGTTTTGGTTCCTGATCTATGGACATAAACCCTTGTTAAGTGCCAGATTCATACAAATTCAAGTCACGTCGACCGTGTTGCCGCATTTCATGATTTTAATTCTTTTTTTTTTTTTGGCTCTTGTTTTAGAGATTCGTTAGTGCTTTTACCTGTGTTTGAATTTTGTTTTTTCACTACTAGGATTTAGAATTGAAGAATTTCAGAAGCTGATTTAATGCTTAGTTTATTTTTCTTTTGCCTCTTCGTGTTTGCAGCAGCTGATCCGGGAAGTTTCAACAACAGTGTAGCAGAACAACAGGTTAGTATTTTTCCTTGAGCAGTGATATAGTGTTTAATTTAAGACTAGTCGCTGGTTGGTCATATTAAGGATGTAGCAATCATAATTATAATTGATTAATAACAATAATAATAATTTGCCAACAACGAGAGTGGCTTATTTTAGCAAGTGAAGTCAGTTACATGATGGATCACATGCCGCTGTCATTTGACTCAGTAGCAAACTGAAGTGTTAGAGATATTACTAAATATCATGCAAGTTGCCCTTCAATTTGGTGCCTCGTCTGTTATTAACTGGCTTTTGTCATCTTTTCCTCAATCGGTAAAATGCTAATCACTTTTCCTTAGAATCATTACGTATACTGCCTTTTGTTGTGTGCTGCCACTCACACATGTTTCTCTTGTTATCCTGTCTCAGCTAGATTCACTCTTTTAATATGTAGTTAATGCAGTAAATTTATTAAATTTGAACGAAACCATTGAGTTGCCCCTTTCTTTTGGTTATATGGTTTGAGTTTATAGACTTGTAGCTTTAGTTAGTGTGAATCTACCTTTCTTGTTCTACCAATATGCATCCGTGGTACCAGTGTATTATGCCTTCGCTTAGTGTCATGATATACTGAGTTACACTTTCCTTGTTTGTGGATCAGGCTGTTCTGGAAACTGTGGCACGAGTCACACCAAACAAGAATGACACAAAAGATGAAAAGTACTTAATTTGTTACTTCGTTTGTTGGACAATGTGGTGTCTTTAATGCATGATTTTGTTATAGTGTGTTTTTCTAAACTTACAGGTCATTTCAACTACATCATGTATTCAATAGAGGTGAGGATACCCCAATGTTGATAGATCGGAAGGTGGGACAGCTCAATTTTGGGTTTGTTATTGTTTTTAACATTACATTGACTTTTGCCAATTTGAAGTGTATAAATTATGCATCTTCTTTCAGGATAATGTCTTTATCATTTCTAACTTTAAATCCAAGTATCCGGTGCTCCAGCTAGATTTACGGTAAGTATATTTTGCTCATGTTCTTTTTGGCTTAAAATGGATTTTATTACTTACGAAAGCTTTTATTATTGCCATATAGATTGATTTCAGACCTGGTAGTTGCTATTGTTTCAGCAACTTGTGGGGGCGTTGCATTTGCTTTTGCTGGACAACCGGTCTGAACATCCTTATTCTAACTTCATTCTTGACAAATGCATACACAGGGTCTACTGTAGTATAATTTCTGTTAACTCTAACAGTAACTCAGTACTGATTGGCAGGTGATAACCGGATATCTTCTAGCTGGCTCCATAGTTGGTCCTGGCGGCTTTAACTTCATCAGTGAAATGGTGCAGGTATCTGGAAACATTAATTGATGTCTTTTATCTCAAAATATTGTCTGTTCTTTTTTATGTTATATTTTTGGCTCAGTTGAGTGTTCTCGTATACTTTTTTTATATGGTATGTGCAAGCCTGAATTGAATTGTTAGAATAGACTTAAAATAGGTACCTCTTTGATTGACAACCAATTTTGTTGGGCCAAGGCAGAGACTACCTTACACACCATCATCCCTGACCTGTGTGTGTTGCCCATGCAACAACTTCCAGCCACTGAAGTGACGCTGCACTGCTATGATTGGGTTTGCCGTCCTTTGTATGTCCCATTCCAGCCCGTGGGTTGGTTGTTTGCCTCCCCTTTTCTCTTTGTAGAATTTCTGTTTTACCCATCTTTTTTGGTCAAAAATGGTTTTTGGGCCAACACTATTTTTCAGGTTTTCCCACCATTACGTGAAAAAGGCTTAATGGAATAAGTTACATGTATAACATCTTTTGAGATTTGGTTTCTTCGACTAGGGTTTGAGATCACTTGGAAAAAGTTGTTAAAAAGATCTCATCATAAAATACTACACAATAGCAAAAGTTGGACTTTCAACTCTATGCTTTGTTGTGACAATTTATGAGACCCAATAAACTGGGAACCCAAAACTTTCAAAACATTCATATGCTTTTGGAAGGCCCAAAATTTGTTTGCAAATGGAATTCAGATTCTGCCCACAAATTGCATCTCTTATATAGACAAATCCTGATATGATGTCTTTTATGGTTGAAGGTCAATCAGTTGTTCAAAGAATTGAAGATGTTCTTAGAAGCTTATACTTTAGAGGAAATTAAGAAGCTGAACAAATAATATATGGTGATGATCCTTCTTGCAATCATCAATCCAGATATTGATCATATTAGGAATAAGATTAACAGTTCAAAAAGTTCCAATCATGGAAAGCTTAACAAACCGACTTCATCATGCTCAATTTCAAGAAAATTTCAAGAATCCACGTAGACTTCTTTGTTATGGTATCTACATGTGGAAGAAGAGGCCCTGACATTAGAGAAGGATGTGGTGGTAGAGGACGTCCTCTGTGCATGTATAGTAAGAGAATGAGCCATGCCCATACCCAAGAAAACTACTACTCTTTCCATGACTTTACTAACTAGACAACCATTATCTCAGAATCAGAGATTGTTGAACCAAATTATTTTCATGAGGAATATTAAGAACATTTGAGGTTGAAATCCAACAACCTAGCACAATCATCTACGAAGCCCAATTTGTCAACAACTTGCATTTCACAATTAGTGGAAGGTTAAAAGTCCATAGATAATTGAATTAGGTGTTATTTCTACCATTACCTCTTTGTTATTTACCCTTTCCCTAAAAGTCCTCATTTCATTACATTATTCAATGGATTTAAATTTACTTCTCAAGGAGTTGGTCAAGTTTCCCTTTCTCCTTAAAATTTGTTCTCCTTTTCCCATATCCCTTCAACTGATTGATGAAGGATATGCATTTAGAGGCTCACACTTCTTTGGAACTACATCAATTGTGTCTTGTTTTGCATTCCCATTTCCTAAGCTTTTGCATGATCCTCACTTGTCAAAATTCAGGAAAATGGTTCCTCAACTTACTAGAACTTTAAGCCTTAGAATGTGAATCATGTTAATTGGGAAAACATGTTAGATATTTTCCTAAGCAATTTGAATCAAGATGTAATCTTGTTTTTTTATCATTCATTTTGATATTTAGGGGCCAAGCCATTTCTCAAACAATCTTCATGTGCTTGATTTGGAAAATTTAGCCATGTTGTTCAAACCTTTGTGTTGAAATGCAGTGAGGAAGATTATTCGATTTTTTAATGTGATACCTCCCTTTAAAATGTGTTTACTTAATAATGTATGTTGATGATATAGTCATTGCAAGATACTCCTAGAAATTTTAAGCTAAAGGAACTTTTGTGTAATCATTTTTAGACTGAGGATTTGGGATGTCTCGTGTTTTTTTAGCATTGAAGTAGCCCAATCAAAGGAAGGTATTGTAATTTCTCAAATGATATATGACTAATGACAAACCAGTAGATAGTTCTATGGGCCCAATTAGAAATTAATAGAAGAATATGGTGAATTTTGCTTTGTCCTAGAAAGATATAAAAGATTTGTTGGAAAACTTATTTATCTTGCTATTACTAGAGTTGAGTTGTCTTTCACAGTTGTTTTTAGTTAGCTTATGCTGAAGTTGAATATGGGGCAATGATGTCTCTCACTTGTGAACTTGTGTGGGTAAAATTCCTTAGAGAACTATAATTGTGAATCAGCAAATGAAGATGTATTGTAATAATCAAGAAATTTTCCAATGTGCTTCCATTCCTATGTTCCATGAGAGGACCAAACACATAGAAATATATCATTTTATTCACAAGAAAAGTTGTTGTCTAAGGAATTTTGTACAATGTATATCAGATCTAATGATCAACTTGCAGAAGTGTTAATAAAATCCTTGAGAGGGTCTCAAATTAAATTTATTTCTTTCAAGCTTGGTGCATTCAATTTTTATGCTCTAACTCGAGGGGGGAATGCTAGAATAGGCTTTATGGAAAAGTGATTTGAGTTGTACCTTTCTATACCTGTGGTTCTCGAGTTGCCTTTACTTGTTTTCTAAATGTTTCTCTCTTTCATCGTGCCTTAGATTATTCTACGTAAATATGAGAACCTAAGAGAGACTAATACAAGCTCCTTAAATTAAAATATGTTTTCTCTTTTCATTTTTTTCAAGTCAAATGATGAAGGTGTTAAAACGAATAACACATGTATATAGTGGGAAAGTTATGCCTTGTACTTTACAGTGAAAATTAATGTTGCAGAATGCTAGAATTACTCAATTACCCCAACTAAAATTAAACATTACTCTGATTGGCCAACTTAACTATCAGCATATTAGTATTACTTTCTCGGCTTGCGTCTAATGTGGTTAGTATTATAGGATCCTTTAATTTTAGTAATATGTGGTTATCACCCTATATGGTCTTTTCCTTTCCAATGATGACGTTAAACCATTGTATTTTAAAAAGCTTTGTTGTTATCCCCTCATTGTCCCAAGGAATGTCCTCTTGTTATTTGTGTCTTGTAGAATCAGAAATAATTTGTATATAGTTAACTTTTACCCTGTCATTTTTGTGAAGCTATCTACAACTTATTAGCATCAAGTTGATTGTCTGAATGCAATGAACTTTCTTCATTAGGGGGCATCTAAGATGCAATTCATACTCCTTATCCCGAGGACTGTCTTCATCATGTAAAGTTTGAGTCACCCTCTTGTTTTTTGTGTCTTAGAATCACATAATTTGTGATATTAACTTCTGCACTATCATCTTGTCAAGCCATCTACAACTCTGGCATTAAGTTGATGGTCTCAAACCTTATCAAAAGTGATCTACTGAACTTCCTTCCTCATGGGGCATCCATGATGCAGTTCATCTTTTCAAGTTGGTTGTGTCCTTGTATAAAGTACTTTTGGATACTATTTTAATTTGTTATGATACAGATGTACAGCGTATGCAGTATACAGTCCTAATCCCTAATTGAATATGGAAAAAATTAATCAAAGGAAAATACAAATGTACAAAGAAAATTCTAGTTAAATAGAAAACTATTGAAGTATTTAATAAAAGAAACTGTGTTCAAATATGTAGGTGGAAACAGTGGCACAGTTTGGTGTGATATTTCTTCTGTTTGCATTGGGCCTCGAGTTCTCCACAACAAAGGTTGGCTTGTTTTCTGTCTGCTTATATTTTCTCTATCTTATTTCTGTTTATGTTTTAATTAGCTCTGAATACCATGCTTTTTCCTATGTGATTGCAGCTTCGAGTTGTTCGAGCTGTTGCTGTTCTTGGAGGTCTACTTCAGATTTTTCTATTTATGTGCATGTGTGGACTTACTGTATCGGTATGTTTTATAAATGTGATTCACCCAATATCTGAAATCTTGTTTGTTGTTATTCTCGTGTATCATTGTATAGATTAATGGGGAAAGCAAATCCCTAACAAAACAAGTAACCCGTGGTTCCTCTAGTTATCCTTTATGGACATATGCATCTTACCCAAGATTCATATGGCATTTTTGCTACCTTGTCTATTAATTTTTAAATGTAGCTCGTCTCTTTTAAATACAAAAAAATACTGATTTTCAAACTAAATGTATGCTTCATAAGTTAATCTTAAACATAGTATACATGTTGGTTGAAAATTGCGTTTCTCCTTTAATAAATAGATTTTGGAAAAATCAAATTCCACTTGAATTCATCAGGAATGAGAAATTTGGTGGGTTGAAACTGCTGCCATGTACTTGAATAGTGGAAATAATTCATGGGTATACTAATCAAGTATCAGTTTCTATAATCTAATTTGTCTCAACTGTCCTGAATTTCCTTATCTTTCATTGGGGATGTGTTCCCTTCCAAATTTTACAGAATCCATAATATTTGATGCTAGTAAACTATAGTTATATAATTTGACTTCAATTGCTGGTGACATAGATGGAAAAACAGTAGCAGCATTATACAGAAGTAGATAATGAACATACTAATTTAGTCAAAAGGGAAGTTGTGTTCATCTTGTGTCTTTATTATCTCTTTTTATAATTTAGTTATTTTGTAATGCAGTTTCAGTGAATGTTTATGGGCTAGAAGCGTTTTAGTTTAATTATCTTTTTTGGCATATGGCATTCTGAATGCTTCTCTGATTGAATGCTATTTTGCAGCTATGTGGTGGTAAAGCTTCAGAAGGGGTTTTTGTTGGTGCTTTCCTTTCCATGTCTTCAACAGCAGTGGTATATCAATACAACCAATCTGATTCCTTCTAATCTAATTTTGAAACATATCCTTTTGAACTTCTCATTGTGTAAGTAGTTTTTGGTTTCTTATCCACTGTTTTTTGGTTTAGGTCTTGAAGTTTTTGATGGAAAAGAATACCACTAATGCTCTTCATGGACAAGTCACAATTGGGACCCTTATTTTACAGGTACTTAGTCACTGGTTGCTTGTGAATTAACTTTTCCTTTGCTTTGTCGTGTCCCTGAATTATTCTTTGCTCACTATTTTACTCATAAGGACCGTAAATGTCACTATTGTTATTTTTCTTAAAGGATTGTGCTGTTGGATTGCTCTTTGCATTGCTTCCAGTTCTGGGTGGCACCTCAGGTGTTTTTCAAGGAGTGTTATCAATGACCAAGCTGTAAGTGTAGACAATCTGGAGTTTTTGGATTGAACTGATATTTCCATTAAGTGTCCATCTTTGGTAGTTTTTTCTTCTCATTATGAAAATGCATTTTTGTCTTTTGAAATGACGTGATTACTAAATGCCCCCTCTACTCCGTTTTAATAATAACCAAATTAGATGTGTGACTTTGTCCTTTTTATAATGATTAATCTAGAAAGTTTCCTGCATTAATTTTTTCAATACAATAAGCTTAATTATTTGTCATTTTTCTAAGTTCTATATTAATGATTAGAGAAATTAAAAGAGCTAACACTAATAAAACTATTTCAAAAAATAAGAGTATGTCTCATTATTGTTAGGGCTAATTCTGTAAAAATATATCAATAAGACAATTTAATTCTACTACTAAATTAACTAATTTCCATAATCTAGTGAGTCGGTTAATTGGGTCTTATAAATAGAATCTGAAGGAGGAAGTTTTTCATAAAATTTATACTTAAATTATCTCCACTTGAGCTTATTGCTTAGTTTCTGAAGTGTATGTTGTGTAGTTTGAGTCATTAAAATAATATTAAATTTGGAAAATCTAAAAAAAGAAAATAAAGGAAAAGAGTAAAATTACGTGTGGAAGTGTCCTCAAACTAGAAAAACCACAAGTTGATGTTCTAGAGAAGGACAGAGGGGAGTATGTATTAATGTATTACTGCATCAGTCAAACAATAAAGTTATAGAAAATTAATAAATCATCTAAAGCAAGAAAATGTTACTCTTATAATTTGGCTTAGGGACTAACTCAGCTCAACTAAAGTTTAAGAGACTTTATTTAAGCTATATCTCTAATCAAGGTGGAACGAAACACCACTCCTGAGGTTCTGATTAAGGGCAGCCTCGAAAGAGGTTGCTTTCCAACATATCTCTTCATACCTAAAGTTATGGGTCTTGAGTTTGACAACTATGCAGGTTGTTTGTCCAAACAATGGATCTAATGTAGACTCTGATTTCATTTAGAATTTGGACTTTAGGACTTAACACGAATCTCAAAACCAGTTTGTAAGGCAAATATTGCCCAAATAAGTTATATTTAAGTCATATATATCTAGTTGGTTTGGGATTGAACACCACCCTTGTGTCTGCAAGTATAGCAGCCACAAAAGAGACTGCAATTAAGGCAAGTTACCGCAGACCTCAATTAAGGCTGCTTCCCATTGTCTAATTTAGGCTGTGCCATTTTTAAAATTAGTAAACGGCATGAAGATTCTACATATTTAATAGTGACAGGTTCTACATTAGGGACATACACAATAAAGATGAATATAAACTATATGATATCTTCAAACAGAACTGATACTAATCCTCTGTTATACAAAGTATCGTTGGGTGAGAAAATGCAGTTAACAATATAACCTATTCTATTTGAGAGTGCTTGATCTCTCCCAATATTCCCTCTATATTCACTTCTGGTCCCTCCCCTCTCTATCCGAATAATTTGGTCCCTAGTTATGTCTTTGCTTATGTCCATATCGTCAGTTAGTTATTTCCACAAACATGGTAAGGGTGAAAATTTAACTCATTTAGCTTCTAACCATATCATCCAATAGATCCATGTATAAATCTGACCAATCCATCCTATTATAAAAGTATAAAATTGATGGATTGGTTGGTTTAGAATACCATTTGTTATTGGATATACTATTGGATCTAGTAGTCTAGAGTTCATTAATTGAGCATAACTATTTAAGGGAAGAGTGTTGAAATCTGTATTTTGGCTCACGAATGTGCATAAATATTGAACTTTATTTTAGAAGTACTTTTTGATAACTAAAACATAATATACTTTAAATTGATTGGTTGGACATTCATCCATCAGAAATGCTTCGTTGTTGAGTTTAATGTTTTTTGCATTAAAAGGGATGTTTTAATACAATTTTAGTGGATCATAGATATGGTTTAACAGTTTATTTCTAACCCATCTACCGTAAAACGTGGTTAGCACCGATTAATTTGGGTTTTAATCGAGTCCTTCCCATTCGATCTCCAATAACACACTTTTGGGCACTATACACACTTTCACTTATGTCTTGTCATTTTTCCATAAATATATCCTAATGCTGTTTAATTAGTTTTTTCAGCTTTGCACTTTGTCTGTTCTGCATTCAGTGCAAGATTTTATATAGTCTCCAACCTACTACAGCTTTATCAAGCATAAGCATAACATTATACACCTTTCCTAATCCAGGTTGGTGACTTTGATTGCTTTCCTCTCTGTTCTGACTATATTGTCTCGCACTTGCCTTCCATGGTTACTTAAACTGATGATAAGCCTCTCATCACAGGTTCATACTACTATCCCTCTTTAATAATAAAATCTTACTTGTGGAAGTGATTACTTTTTTTCCTTCTCAACAATATTGGCAGGAAGAATATGTGAAATTCAATTTGTAATTTTGTTTAACTATTTATTTCCATCTTATGGCTAATTAGATATACACTTTTGTTTCATTGTCTTAGTGGTTCAATGATAATTGCTAACGTTGTTTGTGCAGACAAATGAACTCTATCAATTGGCGTCTGTTGCATTCTGCTTGCTAGTAGCCTGGGTTTGTTCTCTTCCAAATTTGTGTTTCTATTTGAAATGCTTTGTTTCGCAAGTGTTTTTATAATAGGCAGAAAAATGTATATGTTAGTCATGGATTCGTTATTATTATTTACATTTATGTGATCGATAGAATTTGCCTAATAATTGTATTATTAGAGATTCTTTTTTAGCTTGTACAAATTAAGAATCACATTGATTTTCCATTAATGGCTGTAAGGATTTATTATTTATATAGAACGTCCGTTTTCTACATGCTTAATTTTTTGAACCACAGGAAAGGATATATTTGCCTTGTTTAATCCTTGGAATCAGATCAGCTAAAAGGAATCTTTATATGTAGGAAATAAATTTAGTAAGAAACTGATGAAATGGTCATTTGCCAAAGTAGAGGGAAATTTTACCTTGTTTGTCTCAGCAGAAACTTTCATATTCATCATGATTTTGAGTGTTCGGTTGTGTTTTTTCTTTTCTTGCTTTTGCATTTAAAGGACTCCAACTTCTCAGATAATATATGCTTGTTCTGTTGATTAATCAACTTACTGTTACTTACGCATAATCTCTTGAATCTCATTACTTTTTATATTTGCAGTGTAGCGATAAGCTGGGATTAAGTCTAGAATTAGGTTCCTTTGCTGCCGGAGTGATGATTGCAACCACTGATCTGGCTCAACATACACTAGAGCAAGTAAGGCTACATACAAACTGGAAAATGCTTGTCATTACGTACATGGCATTTTTTGTATAATTTCCTTCTCAACAATCTGATTTCATTGACAAATTTGCCTATTATTTCATGAACCTATACTCTGAACTAGATGTCTGTAATATTTGGTGGTAAGATACGGAAGAAGTTTGACCTCTTGTTTTTTTACTTTTCAGATTGAACCTATTCGCAATCTTTTTGCTGCTCTTTTCCTTGCCAGCATTGGAATGCTGATTCATGTTCATTTTCTTTGGAACCATGTTGATATTTTGGTAGCATCTGTAATATTGGTGATTGTTATAAAAACAATCATAATTTCATCTGTCGTGAAAGGATTTGGTTACAACAACAAGACCTCAATACTTGTAAGCTTCGTTTCAGAATTTGTAGGTTAGATACAGTTCTTTCCCCCCCTCTCACTGATTTAAATACATGAAATCATGAATGTTCTGTAGGTTGGAATGTCGATGGCACAGATAGGAGAATTTGCTTTTGTTCTTCTGAGTCGTGCTTCAAACCTTCATCTAGTTGAGGTTAGTGACAAAGGATTTATCTAAATATGGTATAATTAAGTTCAATTGTTTTTAAAGATTTCTAAAGTTGGCCATAGGATAAAAATGGCAGTTATATAGCTGAAATGGTAGAGCTTAGACTTGGGGATAGGGCTGGAACTAGAAGTGAGTCAAGTCAAGCTATTCTTGAACTTGCTTGTATCTCGATTTAACTACTTAGTTGAAAATTTTGGCAAATGAACCTAGCTTAAGCTTTCACTTTTTTGATTCATTAGGTGAAAAGCCAACTTGATCTATAAGCATACTAACACATTTTAAATAATATTAAAATTATTATTATACTTAATTTAATAAACCTTAGCATTTAATTTTATTCTTGGTTTGACAATTATATTTTATTGAGATATATTAAAATATCATTCGTATCAAGTTAGAAATTTGAGAATATTCACCTAAATTTACACAGCCCTATATTGAGTTGGTTATGAGCTGTAGATGAGCCAAGAAAATAGGCTCAATTTCGTATTTAGCCAAGCTTTAGCTGGGACTAGCTCAATTCATTTTCGCTTCTACTTGGTGATGTAACTTGAAAATTGAAGCTTAAATTTGAAATTATCACTGGCTATTATGGACTCTAATATTTGATTAATTTCAGGGTAAATTATATCTGCTGCTGCTTGGCACCACAGCTCTTAGTCTGGTATCAAATTGTTTTCTTTTGTTTGAATATCAGTTACTAGATTCTATAACTGACCCTTTGTCTTCATAGTTTTATTTTGTCTTTGATCCATGATGAATTTTCATTAACCAAATCTAAACGAACTTTATTCTGAATGGAAGCTCTTACCTTTCCCTTTGCCGTATACTTTTGACTCATTGGGATTTAAATATTCTGTCTTGGTGAAAGATAAAGTAGCCTTAAATTAGCTTTTGTATTAATTTTTGTCCCCTACTCCTATATGATTTGCCGTATACTTTTGACACAATGGTTTTGTCAGTACACAAATTTACTAATAGCACAAAAAACGAATGTTCTTTTATCCAAGAACACAAAAACTGAGTTAGGCAAATTCCGGTCTAACTTTTCTAAGCTGCCCCAAGCTACATCTACAAATTCGAAGTATCTCAGTAAATAACTTGAAATCTAAGGATCATAAATTGCAACCAGTTTCCATGATTTAAAGTCTCAGTGGCACAACACTATAACTATCATTAACTATAAAGCAATAATAAATAGTCCCATTTATAATTTCTTTGCCTATTTCTACAGGTGACAACTCCTCTACTTTTCAAGCTTATTCCTGCCGTAGTGCATCTTGGTGTGCTATTGAAGTGGTTCTCTCCTGACAGTTCAGTGGAGGTAATCACCTGTCTATCTTGAAATTGTTTGACTTCTGTTTGTCTGAAAGTCTGTACACGTGTTTTCTTTATTCTGAATTTTTGTCTTTGTTATCTGATTGCAGATAGGATATAATAAGGTAGATAGTCTCCGCTCAGAGAGTGGTAAGCAGCGGGTAATTTTGATGGACCAAGAATCACATGACTCTTGATCGCTGAACAAAGGGATTTCCATTTTTGCATGACCATAGTTTTGACAGGGGTTTTCCAAGTGTTGTTGAACAAATTTAATCTAACTGCAATTTTTCTCAAATCATGCAAATCGTCCATTTGACGTTGGATGCTTGCATACCAAACTAACCAAATACTAATCAAGACAACTCATATGAACCCCAAAATTGGAAAGGACGGGGGAGAGGAACGATAAAAGATTGAAAGGGAGAGGACCGATAGAAGATTGAAAGAAACCTGACAAGCGGACAAATGAAGGTACGTGGTAGGCATTCTTTCCAGAACTCCGATTTACATTATTTTCATTTTTTTGGCTGGAAGTGCTTGTAAATGTAAGATATGGTTTGTAATTTTAATAGTCACTGTCCTTATTTCTGTAAGCGTAGTTTTAACGTATGAAAAGTTTTCTTCCTACCATCTAGGCCATCAGCTGCATGGCTGGGCTTTGTATATCTTTTAGGCAAGTACGCAGCCGTGCTTTGAACAAATCAATTGATATGTGTAAGTGTGAATAAATTATAGTAGATGTCATGTATCAACTTTTCTTTGCTTATTTTAGTATGCTGATTGTGCTGCTTCTATGCTTTCTTTATTTCGTTTATCTAGAATTAATGCCCCTGGTTTTGCTTGCAATATTAACTTTCAGAAACTGAGTTTAATTTGGAAATTGAAATCTTCCTCCAAATCTTGCAATAAAATAATTTTGTTTCGAAGAATTTAAAATATTACGATGTAAATACTTTTCACCGTGTATTTTTCTTTCTATTGATTGTCATATTATTGAAAATTGTTGACTATTATATTAATTATTTTGAAACTTATGTTTAGTTAGAATTATTTGTAATTCAAAGTATAATTGCCTGTTTTTTAGTTCTTAAAAGTGTTGAAAATTATTCAGAAATTTGTGAAGTTACGTGAAATTCGTTTAGTTTAGTTAACCGAACTGTTTAATTGAGCGGTTAAACTCGTACTATTATCTTTGAGAAAAGAAGTTACAATGTTTGACTAAAGGATTTATTTTAATGTAATAAGTTTAAGCATTTTTCTTTATTAGTTTAATTTGCTATTATTAATTTTTAACACATCCTTGAAGATTCGGAACAAGAAAAGGTTTCTGGGACTGATCATAATATTTTTTTTTTTGTTGTTATTGTACGTCATAACTAAGACAATGGACAAAATAAAAAAAAAACCGCTCATTATAGAAGGAAATTATAATTACAAATATTAAAAGTAAAATGCATGTTTTAGTATGAGGCGAATATAAATAGCATACACTTTTAGAAAGAATTGAATGCATTTTTTTTCTTCAAACTACTATAAAAATCTATTTTATGTTTAATTTAAATTTAGTAATAAAGTATTTCTCTCTGCACGATATAAGAGTAATATGAAACAGCTCTAACAAATAGATGTAGAAATTATATTATACACAAGATATATATATATATATATATATATATATATATATATATATATATATATATATATATATATATATATATATATAACTCTTTTTAAAAGTATTTGTCACATACATTTTGATGAAAAAATATTTTACATAATAAGCTATGAAACAAATTTTTAAAATAATTTAGAGACAAATAAATATATATATATATATATATATATATATATATATATATATATATATATATATATATATATATATTTAACTCTTTTTAAAAGTATTTGTCACATGCATTTTGTTGAAAAAATATTTTGCATGACTTTAATAAACTATGAAACAAATTTTTATAATAATTTAGCGATAAATATATATTTAACTCTTTTTAAAAATATCTTGATTTGTCCGTAAATTATAAGATGTCAAAGTACTTCAAAGTTTACATGTTTAAATTTAACTTTAATTAATTTTGATTATTAATTTCATCATTAATCGAGTAAAAGTTTTATATCCAATAATTTATGCCAAGTTAAAACCTAATTATATTAGGTTAATGACTTAAAGTTAGACAACTTTAATCAACTCTGGACCCGACTTTTTCATAGCCGCTCCTAGACTTACCTTCAACCCTTTACTATATGAGCACTACCCAACATGTTAAAAAATGTGTCTCACCAAATGAGACAACAATGCATCTCGCATTTTCACTCCCACTTTGCTTAAGAACACACCAACAAACTGTTATAAAAAAAAACACTTGTTTTCTCTTTTTAAAATCATGAACACTTATTCTCTACACCAACTTTTTTCTTTCTTCATCTTCTTAAGAATGTATGGATAATTCTTCTTTCATGTGGTGAATATACTTTCACTGT
>Ga0209589_1000668_pt1 | contig 50193 bp, 18 predicted proteins | sample CowpeawhiteBW_FD_187525 | JGI IMG/M metagenome (GOLD analysis project Ga0209589, IMG submission 187525) | Root nodule microbial communities of legume samples collected from California USA - Cow pea white BW (SPAdes) (version 2) | ecosystem: Host-associated > Plants > Roots > Nodule | place: USA...
TGATGTTTGATTGTGTTTATTTGTTTTTTGAAATTGTAGGGCTTAGTTTCAAGTGCTGCTGCTGATATTCTGACTTGTAAGCAAAGATGAGACTGCTAACACATAACATGCTGTCATCGAACATAAAGGGTGTGGTGAATGGATTCCCATTGCGCATTGAAGTTGAGAAAGTGGTGGAAAAGACTGTGGAAATGAATGGGGAGTTTCTGAAAAAGATGTTTGAGAAGGTTGATTGGAAGGCTTTGATTGATGCATCACGGGCCATGGGATACACTGAACTACCTGAGGAGGCCGACTCTTCCATGCTGGACTCTGATGAATTTCTGAACAGGTTTCACCATGCTCTCTTGGAAATCCACCTTGAGGAAGGGGCTCTTGTTTGCCCTGAGACTGGACGACGCTTTCCTGTCAACAAGGGCATTCCAAATATGCTTCTTCACGAGGACGAGGTCTGAGTTTTGTTATTACTCATCACCTCTACCTGTTTAGTGGCACTAGTTTTCTGGACGCTCTAGTTAAGAATGCTGGTAATGGAACTGCAGACTTTAAAAGTTGTGGCTGTCAAGTTTACCTTCTTTTACTAGCACATGATGTATCCTTTGGCTGGGCTGTTCTTGGATAGTTTGACTATTCCTGAATGCAGGTTGCATTAGACTGCAGCATTAGAAATTAGCTTCAAAGATTTCTTTATATGCTTGTTTTCTAGTACTATTTACTGAATTTTGTGGTGATGCCTATGATGCACGAATACGATACGAGTATCAGACACGACACATATGCGATATGGTGATACGTTTATTTATGCGATATGGTAATACGTTTATTTTGAAAATAATAGGATACGATACGTGATATATGAAAATTAAAAAATGTATAATAATGCTTAAAAACATAATAAATATGTGATTGTTATTGTCTGAATCCAAAATAAAAGTATATGTACTAAAGTTGTCAACATAAAAATTATAAAATATTATAATCATAAAAGTATTATTACAAAAAAGCTCTTAAATAATGATCAATTTTAGTAATCAGAAATATGTTAGAGACTAATTTTTCAATTATAAACCAACCTAAATTGATCAATATAATTTTGATTAATTATATATGAACTAATTATTTTGATGGTCAATATCTTAGTAGTTAATGTTAGTGACTAATTTAAAAATCAATTCATAATAAAAACTATTTTAATTATCAATTTATAGATCAATTATAATTTTTTGGAACTATTTAGTAATCAATAATTTTTAGTTTATAAGTTGATCATTATATAGTAATTAATTATTTTTTATCATTAAAATTTGTCATTATTCAATTTTTTTTGTAGTGTATTACGACTTTATAAATTAAATATTTAATTGATAAATATCGATAATATATCTTAAAGTATCAGACATGAATATGTGTCAGACATAAATACGTGATTTCAGATTAAAATATTCATGATGCTAATGACTATTCATGAGAGTGTTTATCTCCCCTTTTGAACATGTCATATTCCCCAAATGCATAATGCTATTTTTTAACTGATATAGACTATTTTTGAACTTTATTAACTTGACTAGACTATAAAGAAGTTGTTTTTCCACCAATTAGAACCTATTCAAGTACAATCTCTTAAGACTAAATTCTGGTCATACTTTTCTAATTTTACATCTTGGAATCTATTTCTTTTATGAACAAATTTCTAACAGTTTTTTTTTTTAGTTTTATAATTTTGTATATTTATTTATAATAAATTATTTAATTAAAAAAGTATATTTTTTTTTATAAAGTCATGTGAATATAAATTTAAAAAATAGATTTAATTTAATATTTATAAATTAATCGAAAATAGAAAATTTGAAAAGTGATTATAATAAATAAAATAAATAAAATAATTTAAATATATTATAATTATGATAATAGAAAAATAAATGAAGAAAGAAAGTGAATAAATAAATGATACATAATATTTATTGATCAGTTGTGAACACAGGAAGATTGGAGTAGAGCCATTGTACTCCCAAGCAAGACTTGCCGGTTGACTTCATTAATGCTTTTGTTGAGAAAGGTCACATATCTTTGCCTTGCGGGCATAAATTCATTAATGTTTTTGTTGAAAAAGGTCATGTCTTTGCCATGTGAACTTCAACTCTTTATTCATGGATGCTCTTCCTTCATTTTATTCTATAAAGACAAACTCTGAATGTTAATCAAGTTCAGACCATCCATCCTTATTAATTCTTCATTTCTCTTTTAACTATGAATACATTTCCTTCTCGGTATGCAATCATCTTTGCCTTGTTGTTATGCACAACCATCTTCAACACTGGCACGGGCATCTCCAATATCCGTTGCAACCAGAAAGACAAGGATGCTCTCTTAAAGTTCCAGCAAGGAATCAAAGATCCAGCAGGTGTGCTGTTTTCATGGTCCTCTCAACAAGATTGTTGTGAATGGAAAGGAGTCATGTGTGACAATTTTACGAGTAGAGTCACTCAACTCAGTCTCCCTTGTTCTACAACTTTTCCAACTTACACTGATAAGATGGATAAATCACACTGCCTCACAGGTTCCATTTACCTTTCCTTGTTTGTCGTGGAGTTAGAATTTCTGTATCACTTGAATTTGAGTAATAACGACTTCTCAACTGTCCAATTTGGTTCTCATGTGTATACTCAAAATTCCCATAATCTATCTACTGCTACTCCTTCCCATCGATGTGTAAACTCTTCAGTTCTTCGTTATCTTGATTTATCATTTAACTCTGATGCCAAAACTAGTCTTCAATGGCTTTCTCATTTTTCTTCCTTGGAATATCTGAACCTCGATGGAATTGATCTTCGCAAGGAAACCAAATGGCTTCAATCAGTGACCAAGCTTCCATCACTTTTAGAACTCCACATGCGTAATTGTCATCTTAAAGACTTGAGTCCGTCTATTCAATATGCCAATTTTACTGCACTCAAAGTTCTTTCTCTTCCCGGAAATTATTTTCATTCAATGTTACCAAAATGGCTATTCAATTTAAGTAGTGGTATCTCTTTTATTAACCTCGGGTCAAATTCTTTACAAGGACAACTACCTAAGGCGTTGTTAAATCTTCAACACTTGGAAGTCTTGAACTTGCAAGACAATAACTTCAATGGACCAATTCCACATTGGTTAGGAGAATTTGAACATCTGAAACATCTTAATCTTAGAAAAAACATGTTTTCTGGACCTATTCCCACTAGCTTGGGAAATCTATCATCCTTAGTTTTCTTGGCGGTCAACTCAAATAGATTGGCAGGAGTGGTGTCTGACAAAACTTTTGCCAGACTGTCAAAATTGAAGGAGTTGGGCTTATTCATATCACCACCATTAATCTTTGATTTCGACCCCCTCTGGGTTCCTCCCTTTCAACTTAAGCGATTAAATCTTGCCTTTTCAGGAACTAAATTTCCTGAGTGGTTATACACACAAAAGTCTCTTGAATCTTTAAGTATTTATGAATCATCATTTGAGGCTAACGCAACTTTTTGGAATTTTCTGTCAAGAATGAAAGAAGTGAATTTAGAACAGAATTCGATAGATGGGAACTTTTCAAACGTGTTGTTGAACTCTACTTTCGTATCTTTGTCGTCAAATGATCTGAAGGGTCGGTTGCCTCGATTATCATCCAACGTGGTCGTTGTACGGTTGTCAAACAACTCATTATCAGGAAACTTGTCTTCTCTCTTGTGTGATGATGAGATGTTGAATGGGAAAAGTAATCTGGTGTACTTGGACATATCACATAATCTTCTGTCGGGAGGACTTACAAACTGTTGGGAAAATTGGGAATCACTTGTTCATGTTAATTTGGGAAGCAATAATTTAACAGGCAAGATACCCCCATCAATGGGACTATTGTCTAATCTCACTTCATTCCATCTACATGAAAATAAGCTCTATGGAGAGATTCCTTCTTCGCTGAAAAATTGTCACTCTTTGTTAATCTTCAATGTTCGTGAAAACAACTTTTCAGGAAATATACCAAATTGGATACCAGATGCTGCAAAAGTTCTCCAATTAAGATCCAATCATTTTACAGGAAATATCCCACCACATATATGTCAGATGTCTTCCCTCATTGTTTTGGATATTGCAAGTAACACAATCTCAGGACATGTACCCAACTGCGTTCACAATATCACAACCTTAGTTTTCAGCAAAACTTCAGACCACAAGCTTTCTTTTTTCTTTCCCTTGCCTGATGGTCGCCACTACACCTTTGAAGACAATCTTGAGCTGGTTATAAAGGGTCAAGCATTAGAATATGGAAAAAATCTGCACTTTATGACCTTAATTGATATGTCAAGTAACAATTTGTCTGGAACGTTACCTCCCCAAATGTTTAGCCTCACTGGATTATGTTCCTTGAACTTGTCCCACAATAAATTAACCGGAAAAATTCCAAATGAGATTGGAAACATGAACAAGTTGGAGTCCCTTGATTTTTCAGCAAACCAATTTTGGGGTGAAATTCCCCGAAGTCTATCAAATCTTACCTTTTTGAGTTACTTAAACCTGTCATTCAACAATTTCACAGGCAAAATACCATCTGGAACACAACTCCAAGGGTTCGGTGCACTTAGCTATATAGGTAATGCTGGTCTTTGTGGATCCCCACTTACAAATACATGCTTCCAAGTTGATGTAAAGCAAAAAAAAGATGAGGTTAAATCTGAATTTTGGTCATGGTTCTTTATTGGAATGGGAACTGGATTTGGCACGAGTGTTTTGGGAGTTTGCTGTGCCCTTTTCTTAAGTAGAAAATGGAGGCACGCTTACTTCAAGTTTCTCTATTGTTTGATAGATCGACTTTATGTTATGGTACTCATCAATATAAATTCCTTCCCTTTGCATAGTGGTAAGTAAAAACTTTCATTTATCAAATTGACTCACTAGTACTGTCATAATGCTAATGCTTTTGTTATATTACAGCTTCAGAAGGGAATAAGTCATCAAGTGGAAGAGAAAAGAAATATAGTGATGCAATATTGATGGCAACAACTACCAATGTCCATTAGCTCAAGATTTACATTTTTATTTTATTGTTAGTTACTTTTATTCCATCGGGAGACTGTAATTATAGTTCTAGACTTCTCTTGTGTTTCTTTATTTTCCCACATAAGGATCTTACAGTATTACGTGATTAATAGCATTATCTGGGAAGCATATAGTTTGAATAAGTTTCTAAAGATGTATCCATTTTCAATTCCAAAAACTTTACTTTACTCTCCCAATTTAAGTTTCTTCTTCATTTACAATCCTATTATTTTTTGTATCTGTCAAGTCTTTAATTTATCTGGCACATTTTATCCTTCTCATGTTTTTCATTAGTTGAAACTTCTTTAAACTTATATCTGAAAAAAAAAAATTATGTTTTAGGAAACTTACAATGTTTAAAGTTTGTATTAGTTTGATTTAAATTTTATTTTATTTTTGAATGCTTTATTTCAATAAATTAGTTCCATTTTTTAAAATTTTAAGTTCTTATTTTAGAAACAATAATTTAATTTTTAACAAAAAAAGTTAAGTAAATTCTTTAATAAATTAACATTATAATACTTATAAATAAAATTCAGATAATTTAAATATTTAATTATTAAAGTATTAATATATAATAAAATTTAATAATTAAATAATACATGACACTTTACTTCTATATTAATTCTAATGGAAAAGAAATAAAGAAAAAGAACATATAAAATGGAGAGAGGAGAGATAAAACTGATACAAAAGAAAAATACAAAAAAATAAAAGATAATATAAGTATATATTATTTATTCTAAAATATACGTTACATGAAGTAATAAGTTTTTTTTTTTTTAACCAAAATATCCAGCATCTTCTTGTTTTCTTCTCCCGTGTGTCACCTTTCTGTACTTTCAGGGGAGCCTGAGGGAGAGAACAGTGAGAAAGCGATGGCTATGGCGGCGAAGAGTAACAAGAGCAGCACCTCCTTAACCGTTCCCAATCTCTTTCTCCTCTTCACCCTCCTCTCCCTTTTCTCCCTCTTCATCTTCCTCTTCTTCCCCACCGCCACAACCATCCACTCCTTTCCCTCCCCTCACACTTCTTCCACCATCAACGTCTACGTCGCCGACCTCCCCCGATCCCTCAACTACGACCTTCTCCACCGTTACTGGACCTCATTCTCCGACTCCCGCCTCTCCTCCGATGAAGATCACCAGCATCCCCTCTCCCTCCATCCTATTGCCAAATACCCGCCTTACCCGGACAACCCTCTCATCAAACAGTACAGCGCGGAGTACTGGATCATGGGCGACCTTATCACCCCTCCTCAACAGCGAGTCACTTCCTTCGCCAAACGCGTCCTCGACCCGCGTCTCGCCGACGTCGTTTTCGTTCCGTTCTTCGCCACGCTCAGCGCGGAGATGCAGCTCGGAGCGAACAAGGGCGCGTTCAGGAAGAAGACCGGGAACGAGGATTACAACCGCCAGAGGGAGGTCATGGACGCCGTTAAAAGCACCGAGGCCTGGAACCGTTCCGGCGGACGAGATCACGTGTTTGTGCTAACCGGTGCGTTTTGGAAACCGTTTTTTAATTTTCGTTGAATGTGAGGGTGTTTCGGCTTATGAATTTCTAGTCTTTGGATTCTCAGGGTATTAAAACTGAAGCGTTGTTTGGCAGACCCGGTGGCCATGTGGCATGTCAAAGATGAGATTGCCCCTGCTATTTTGCTCGTTGTGGATTTTGGTGGTTGGTATAAGCTTGACTCCAGAGGTTCTAATTGTAGTGAGAGTGGGGTGCTTCCTCATACTCAAGTTTCTGTGATTAAAGATGTGATTGTGCCTTACACGCATTTGCTTCCGAGGTTGGATTTGTCACAAAACAAGGAGCGTCATCAGCTTTTGTATTTCAAAGGAGCTAAACATAGGCACCGGGTAAGTATTGGACTATCCATGTTAACTTTGGTACATTTCATGAGTTTTATGTTGTGCTTGCTGTTTTACCATCAGTGGTATTGTGGGAAATTGCGAACAAATATGGCTGATGCAGCAACAATTCTAGTAGCTTGATGTTGGGATCGCAATCGGGGTTGTGGATTTTTTTTTTAAACCTTGTGACCTGTGATTTAGTGAATGTTGTTCCTTTTGTCTAATTGGACTTGTTCTTGGTGGGATTTTCACATCAGATACATATTTTCTTGGATAAATTTATCAATGAAGTGGTTTATCTTTTTTTGACTTAAGATTGTATGAAAAATGCCTCAGCTGCTGCTCTTTGGTGAGGTTGAAGAAAGTTACAAACTTGAGCAGATCTGCCATCTGTGACTGCGTTTCTACAATTTTTTTCAGAAAAGAAAATTGTGTTGGCCACCTCTATTCTTTAGAGTAATGTTGTTGCTCAGAAATTTTTTGAGGCAAAATGTCCTCCTTTCTGTCTCTGAGTATAAGACACTCCTCCATGTTTTGGACGTTCTCTGTGATAAGAATCAATCATCTTAGTGTACCTATACCAAGATAGAAGGCAGTATTCAATTATTTGGCCACTTCTTATGCAACTTGCACGTCAAGTTGATAATATCTGTGACTGTGATGTTGCTCTCTTCCTGCCTTTTTCACAAAAAGTGGGATATGTTGCTAGATAGATATAGATAATCACTTCAAAGATTTTAATATAATGCTTCTTATAATTGCAATACGAGCATTATGGTTTTTCCCTTTCATCGGTTAGCTCCCTACATTCACTAGAAGTTTTAATCAATGAGTCATCTGGGCAAATATAATTCATGACTATTAAATGGCATTTTTTTATTTACTGAACAATCGGTTAGTGGGAAGCATAGCATTGTTTTCCTTGTTCTGAATGTATGATTTACCCTTAGAGAACCGTTCACAAAATAGGTCCAATATTTCCTACCTCATGCATCAAGCCTACCTTTTGGCACTGCAAACATAATTGTACTTTAGATTTTTGCCGCTGTATTAAGAGGTATTAAGGTTAAGGATTGATTTGACCTATATAATTTACTTAACTAATATATCTAGTTGTGTAAACAAATTTTATTCTTCATGTCTTCATTTGACCACTAGGGGGCTAGTTTGTAACACTTCATCGTCATAGGTTGCCTATAGCATAATGTTGGTGATAAATATTTAACATCCTTGGAGGATTTTTTCTCATGATCAAATATAAAACTTAAGCTAATTCATTCCGGCTCAACAAAGCATTGAAAATTTGATTCCACGCCTTATTTAATTGTAAATAGAAGCCAACAATTCATTATACTCATCCAACATACATATGGTCATTCTGGTCCTTCGAATTGTGAAAACCCAAAACCATACCTGTTCCATGTTTATCTCGGTCATTGACAATTGTTTCAATTTTCAGGGTGGTATGATTAGAGAGAAGTTATGGGATCTAATGATTAATGAGCCTGGGGTCATAATGGAAGAAGGTTTCCCTAATGCAACTGGGCGAGATCAATCAATAAAAGGGATGAGAACATCAGAATTTTGTCTGCATCCAGCTGGAGATACACCGACTTCATGCCGACTTTTTGATGCAATACAAAGTCTTTGTATACCTGTAATTGTCAGTGACAACATTGAGCTGCCATTTGAAGGTATGGTGGATTATTCGGAATTTTCTGTTTTTGTGGCAATTAGTGATGCCCTGAAACCAAACTGGCTAGTCAATCATCTTAAAAGCTTTTCAAAAGAGCAGAAAGCTACGTTCCGCCAAAATATGGCTCGGGTACAGCCCGTTTTTGTCTATGATAATGGTCATCCGGGTGGTATTGGACCAGTGCCTTTGGATGGTGCAGTGAATCACATATGGAAGAAAGTTCACCAAAAATTTCCAATGATAAAAGAAACCATAATTCGAGAGAGAAGAAAGCCACCTGGTGTTTCAGTTCCACGACGTTGTCATTGTACTTGAATTTTAGTTCTTTCTGTTTTTCTTCTTTTAAAGGGACGAGATATAGGTTAATATCTGGTTCGGTTTTGGATCAATTTCTTTTCTTTTGGTGAGAGGAGTTTGTTAAATCTTTAGATAGTGAATACTTATATATAATATATGGTGTAGAAGTTAGTTGCAGTTGACGGTGAGTAGTGTGGAACTAAGCATTGGAATCTCACAGCACCTGAATTGATATGTTTCCATGGTTCTCTTTGTATTGTAGACTGGTAAGTTTTTCAATGAAATGTTATTGTTTATTATTTGAGTCGCTGATTTCTCTTTTAAAAGTTTTTTCATTGAAGTTTTGTTGTAACAAAAAACACCCATCCCTTAATAGACTTTAATTAAATAGTGAGGATAGGGGGGGTGTTGGTGCATGGAAAAGATCAACCCATGTTAGCCTGCTAGTATAGGTGCAAAAAAACTGAAGTAAGGATTCATCCATGTCACAATCACCAAGTTCATCATAATCATCCTCATTTTGATCACAGTGAATAACCATGTTATGGCTGGTTGAGTTGTTCATCTCCAAAAGGAAGCTATTCAGAATTCCAAAGAATGAGGCTCACTAGGATATGAGGAAAAGGAGAGGAAGTTTGTGACTGTCCCAAAATGATGAGGATATTTTCAATACTTAAGTAAAGGAAGTAATTCCATGTTTCTTTGTAGGTTCCTTCCTTTGGAATGAAAATTCTTGTAGGAATATACTTTTCCTTCTACAGCAATAACTTTTGGTGCCAATTTGCTTTCAACTTGGGCAATGTTTATTATACCTTTGCATTACTGTGGTTATAACTAACTGCCTATAGAATATAGTTTGGATTGGGATAATGCTGTTTGATCAATTATGTGACACAAGGTATAAATTGTTACTGTGTGAAATTCTGTTCAATTATTGAAAAAACTTAATAAAATATTTTTGTGAATTCTAATTTTGAGTTTCATTGTTATGCATTGTATTTTTCTTTTTAATGCCAATCAATATAAAAAATTTCTTTCCTATAATCTCTTTTAAAATACTCATTATATAAGTTAATAAATTTATCGTGTATAATAATATGTAATTGAATTTCAAAACGTTTAAGTTAAAATGTTTAATTATTAACGTAATAATTTTAAGTTATCATGGAACACCAAATAATATAAGATTTATCTAGAGATGAACATGGATTAAATTTTTAAAGATTTATTTTAGATCTAAATATTTAAATTAAATATTAGATCTATATCTATATTTTCTGTAAAACTAGTTTAGATTTTTTAAAAATCAATATCAAAATATTTGGATCCATTTGTAAATTCAAATTCATTTCTAAAATTATCTATTTTATAGATGTAATTTTGATTTTAAATTTATATTTTAAAAATAAAATAACTATTTCATCTAAATATATATATAAAAAGTTCAATAAAATAATAAAAATATAAAAATATTATAATTTAATAATATTAAAGATTAAACATAATATATTATATAAATTCTTAACATTAAAAAAAATAAAATCATATAAATCTCCACATAAATCCCATAAAAAAACACATTACAGCAATATCTGATATAAATAATACATGCCAATTTAGTTTCTTGTCGTTTAACTATTGAAAAGCAACAGTTCATTAAAAAGGATGAACCAGTGAGTTGGTAGTTTCTTGTGCCATTTTCTTCCATTCCATTGCATTTTTTCTTCAACTTCATAATCCTGTAACTATCCTGCTTTGTGAAATTCACAATCAGCAACACCTGAAATAAAGGAAAAAAGAATATTTATTTAATTAAGGCCCATCAAGACAAAGCAATTGCAAGAGAACTGAGATTGCTTGCTGAACATGAACATGACACAAAGGAAGATTTGAAACTAAATGAAATCATGAAAACAAGTAAAGGATTGGAAATTGAGGCTAAATTTGTCACAGTGGTTAAACTCTTTTTAATTCACTAACCTAACGTACTTGTAAGGATTTACCGTAAGTTTTTTCTGTTAAAAATATCAGGTAAAGTGGAAATCACGACGACAAGAGTTGATAAGTTATTAGCAATAAATTATGAGGTACCTTGAGTTCTGATATGTTAAGCTAAGGATTGAACCTACGAAGTGCCTAATAAGAGGTTGAGTGTGAAGTGTATGATTATGAATGGAACTAGCACAGGCCAAAACCAGAGGTCAAAACTTTTTTTTTTTTTACTGTCCTATGCATAGATACAGAGATGCATAACCTGAAATTTTTGTGATAGTGCACTGATCATGCAAGTCCAATCAAAACCTTAGTATATGCCACAGTGTAGTAGAAATAGGACACATCCACTTTATATATGAAAACAGTGTCTTTCGTTTTTCTCTTTATCACTTTTTCTATAGATTAATGAAAGCACTGTGGCACTGTAAGCATATGCAACCTTGAAAAAAACATAACATATATAAAGGTGCAGGTGCTCCACTATATAAACCCACCAACCCAGAACACTGTAAGTTTCTTCATTCATTCCTCTCTATAAACCTCCAACTTCGACACCTACTACTTGTCATTGTTAGTCCTTTCAACCTAATAAAATGGAAATGAGAACGTGCCTGGGATTTAAAAGATCCCCAAAGTAAACTTATTCCGCTGAAATATATATATATATATATATATATATATATATATATATGTATATATATATATATATATATATATATATATATATATATATATATATATATATATATATTATTGTTAAATATTTTGGAGCAAATTATTAAACTAACTTTGATGATAAAGTTAAAATATAATTTTCGCCAAAGAAAAAAAGGTACATCAAATTATAGCCTGACGCCTAGCCGAAAAAAATAAACCAGAGCAGATAATAAACTGCTTAAATGAAAAAATCCGACCGAAAAACGTCTTTTTAACAAAACTCTTCATAAAGAAGGAAAGTATTATTCACATAAACTTTATAGAAAGGTTACAAGAACGAACAAAGTTTTTTTTCTTTTTAATTTGACATATCATTTAGGAGTCTGTGTATCTTTGGAATTCATTATCCATCACTACTTTTGTATTTAAACTTATTCTAAATTTCTCATTTAAAACCTTTTCAAAATATTAGTTAATTTCCTTAGATTCAAAATTTGTCACATGTCACCCAACAAATCCAAAGTCATTCATTAACTCGATGAGATGAATCTTAGTACTAAAAAAAATTCAAAGAGTGGTTTCCTTAAATATTAAACTTCATAAGGGGAAAAAGTTTAAAAGATAAAACTATTGTTTAATCAGCCAAAAGGATTTCATACAATTTCCTATCAATTTATTCTATTTTCTATTTCTTGTCAAATCCTAACTTGCAGCTTTTCTTCCCTGTAATAGGACTGTTCATACAAATAGTAATAACAAAATGTAAAGAGTGTGCTTTTACTGTAACATGTAAAGAAGCAAAAACCAAGATTAGCAACTGTACTCTTCATTGATTAAATAAACCTTTACAGTTACCGTAGGCTTTACAAAAATTTACTCTTCTCTTACAGGGAGAGGATGGACATGTAAATGACAGCATCCCTAGAAATTCGCTAAAAAATGCAGAATAGCAGGGCTAGGCTTACAATCAATATTTGATTGTCTATATACAGTGCTAACTACTTGCATAAATTCTCAAATTTGTATATATTTTTTGGAGAGAAATCAAAGATTTGGACAGAGAAAGCACTTGTCACTCTTGTACTAGGGCTTTTCTGGGGAAGCATGATCATCATCTTCTTCCCCCGAGCAACAAAGTTTGCAAGGATTGGAGGATTTCTGAGAACACCAGTGATCTGGAATACTAAAAAAATATGTAGACATAAACTTTCTGAACCTCTTTTTGTATTCTTTTGGAGAGATTACAGTTGGCAACACATTTCTTGGCACAACAAGTGATGACTTCATCCATGTCTCAAGATGCTTGTCCCATGTATATTGCCTGAGATAATCAATGATCCCGCAGACTAGCTCGCGCTTCTGAGAATCTACTCCAACAAGCAAGGAGTAATCCATCACATTGATTGACTGCATATTCAGCAAACAATGAAATGAACAATGTCAGATAATCAGGAAAAGAACTCCAAAACAAAAACGAATTCAAGAATAATATAAACACAGGGGTAACGTAATGGCATGATATATATGCTTTTTATAAAGAATTTAGGAACAAATACCACGATGGATTGCAGGGGTGTTTAGTAGGGAGAACTAGGGAGGAATTATAAGAGTTCCCATCATTTGAAAATATTGATCATATTCAAATAAATTGTGCTACCAAATATACTATTGGGTTTTCATTAAGGAAAATGTCGAGAAGATTCAACACCAATAAATTATGAACATTTCATATAAGAAAATCAAGACAGTATTTCTATCTTAAAACTTAACACAATGGATATGTGGGTCTTATTTCTTATATGTTGCTCATTCCTACTAAATGTGGGACCAAACTCACTTGAAATCCTAACATATACTCCATGTATTAACCCAAGAAATTAGTTCAGAGAAATACTACAATTCAATCAGAAAAGTTAAGCTTCTAGGCAAAATGCTTCCAATGCAGACTTACATTCAGAAAAGATGTGTCATTCCAAACAGCGCGTTGAAGAACACGCTTTGCTTTATGACTGACATATAATGGGGAAGAGTTCATGTCATTCACAAAGTTCTGATCCAAAAGAACATCTCCATCACCATCAGCAGCGGAATTGTACCGGGCAAAAAGAGCACCTTTAAGATCATATTGGCGAGTAATATTTCGATTATAGGTAAGATTTTCCATCACCATGAGGTCATATTTAACCTCTTTTCCACTTTTGACATGTCTTTTAGTAACCTGCATTCAGATTGAAATGCTTAAAATTCCATGAAGCTAGAAAACGAAACACTATTTTAATTATACTTTTGGTTTCGGAAAATATATGATTTTCTTTTGCTTTCGTTCCCCTATCTATTTGCTTTTATTTCAGTTTTAATACCAAAAGAACTAGGAAAACCAAGATCCCTGTTGAGGGACTACAATACTTTGTTACATTTAGGAACTAAAAGTGAAAAAAAAACGTAAACAGAGACTGAAATTTAACAAATTGGTGTAAAAGTTAGCCAATGGAAAAGAAAAAGATGCGCAAACAGCTCACCAACCTGATAGATCCCCAAGACTTTTGCCAGACAAGTTTGACTTCCAGACTCAAATGACTCTCTCATGTGTTTGAAATACAAAGAAGAAAACCCCAAAAATGAATCAAGTTCTGTCCTCTTTATTTCCTTTATGATGAATCTGTCATCAAGTGTTTTTGCAAAATAGGATTTGCTTTTTCCACCTTTGGCATCCCAATTCCTACAGCGGCTTAATGAAGCAATAAAATCAAGCTCGGATGGGCAACACCAGTTTCTAAGTTCACGAAACTGCTTGAAATAATGACATATCACTGAATATTTTTCCCTGCCAAGTGATTTCGCACCACCCATAGCAATCTCTATGCTATGGTTTTCTGTAGCACGAGAGGTTCGTGACTCTTCTGAACTGCTTGCTGCAGAATGTACAGACTCAGAATCTGAAGAACTCCTTGAAAATGATTGAAAAGAAGTTAAGGTACCATTGGTCAAGCTATGCAAACTTTCTGTTGAATTTGAAGTTATACCAACTTCATTTCTATCGTCCTCATCATCAACTTCTGATACATCATATGTATCTTTCAATAAGGCCAGTGCACATGCAATAATACTTGAGGGTTCACCCTCGAAGTCAGACACAACATGATTGTCCGTCTTGAGAGGGATATGCAACCGTGTACCTTCCTCGGTGATTAATTGATTGGCTGTGGGTATATATTCAGCAATGGAGCTGCTTACAGATTCAAATTTTGGCAATAATCTTTTCTGGAATTCCCTTATGCCTATCTGCCGAATGTCAGTAAATGGCTTCCAGAACCAATCATTTGAATCCAGCAAGTTGGAAACTGGTGAATTGGAAGCACTTTTATTTAATAGCTTTAAATCTGCAACTGGATGATTAGCTGGAATATCTGTAGAAACTGGAGAATTCTTGCGTACTTCAAGATGATCTGGTAACCGAGTGGAAACATCCAGACTCAATTTCAACTTTTGGTCAGAAGATCTCCTTGATATCAAATCATCAACAACAGGTACTTTCACATCCTTTGTGTTGGATGGATCATCTTGTTCATTACACTCGAGGAGAGGTCCTTCAATTGGAATTTCCTTTATTGATAGTTCATGTGCTGGAACAGATGTGTCAAACATAATTTCTATATCCCCATCTTGCATAACTTTCTCAGAGACATCAGATTCAAGTCTTAAACTATCAGCTGAGCGTAGTGGGTATAACCGTTGAACCCACACATAGGATTGAATCAAAAGATCCCACATTAACCGGTTCAAATTGAGAAGTTTGAAAGAAGCCTGGTCTGGATCCCCCTTTTTAGCAATGGCAGTCTTGACATTTTCCTGTTATCAGAACACAAGAAGTCAGAGGAAATTAATACTCGTCATAGTAATCACAATATGTAAGACTTCCATCCGAGGGAAAACTTGAAATGAAAATCCAAAACTAATGTATCACTAGCAACAAATTAAACCTTTCCACATCAAACAAAAAACTAAATCTTGCATTGGCAATGAAACTTTGGTTAGAGCTATAGTAACAGCAATATCAAACTTCAGACTTTTATTGTACTAATTCCACCACAGACTAAAACTTCCATTTGGTGTATTACTATCACTATTGTTAATGCATTCTAGCATATCAAATTAAACAAATATAAATCCAAAGTTCAGGTTATAGCTAGAAAAGAGAGATTTGGGGTTGGCAACTCGTATAAACACATTCAAATTAGGACTTGAGTTGGTTCCATGTAAAAAGAACTGTCTCAATCACTTCCAAACAGAAAGCTAACCTCAAACTCTTCTTGCTCTTGCTTTAACATCTTCTCAACCTCGGAGAAATCTCTAATTGATCCTCCAAGACCATCAAATTGAATTGTCTTCAAACACTTTGCAACTTCTCTGAATAATGATATGCCTTTCATATACACCTTAAAACAGCAAAAAAAACGATAATTCAAATGCAGGCAATGTATGAGAATTGAGAATAAAACTATTCTCAACTTATGTATATTATAATTCATCCACTACATACGAAATATATATATATATATATATATATATATATATATATGTGTGTGTGTGTGTGTGTGTGTGAAAATAGCATAATAGGAAACATACATTCTTAGTCTCTTTCAAAAGCCACTCTTGTCTAATTGCACCATTGAACTCCAGTTTCTGAGGAGGCATAGACACAGTGTATGTGGTGACAGAAGCATATCTGAACATAGCAACCATGTGACCTAATCTGCATGATAAGGAAAGACAGAACGAAACGCAGCGTCAGTAAAACCTTCCTTTAGTTTATCAAGTCACAAATTATGCAGTCTACACTAAGCACAACACAAAAATAAGCACCTTAAGTAAAGAACATTCCTAAATCTTAAAAGTACTTGGGTGGCACTTCAAATTTGTATCAGCACAAAGGGAAATAAACTAAATTTTACGTAATAACCTAATTCATAATCATCAGACCGTAGAAGTCAAGGTGACATGTCAAACAATACATGTGTTTCTCTAAAACAAATATTGAAAATGTTAAAGATAAACAAGACAAGTACAAAGCCTACTATGAAAAGGAATATATAGATAATTTTACCCGAAGAAATAGAGAAAATCCCTATCAAGAGAATGGCCACAACTCAATTTTCTGCTAGAAGAATAGCGAGAAAGGCCAAGTTCCAAAAATTTTCCAAATGATAGACTACGGGCAGTGGTAGATATCAACACTCTCTTTGTAGAACCAGAATTGCATTTTCGACAACGGCTCCACATCCAAATTTTCCCTTCTGCCTCCCCAGGCAAACGTTTTTCCAGGGGCAACCGTTTAACTTGTATTGTAAGCTGTTTATTGTGATGAGCATAATAATAAAAGTGAGCATCTGGCAATTCTTGACAGGCATCACAAAGTCTTGTCTGTATATAAAACAACAACAATCCATTAGAACAAAAACCTAGTCCAACCTTGTTTTACAGAGAAAATACACACAAGAACGATATTGCATTTTGAAACTTCAGTCCCAACATACTATTTAGCTAGCTGTAATGCAACTATACCTTTATCAAATGATTCAGAATCACGCTCTGTATCATATGATTACCAATAGTCAACTAAATAAAGTAGAGGAGAGAAAAAGCAACGAAAACCTGATTGAGCAAGTTGTCCTCAAGAAACTTTCCAAGTGGAATATCAAAATTGTTGTAGAACATAATATGGGAAAAATGACTTTGCTTGCATACGGTCCCTCTTAAGGCATTCCGGCTAGACATCAAGACCAAAATACTCTGAGAATCCAATACTGAATTGATATCATCTTTGCTTTGGAGTTCTTTTCTATCATTATGGCCATCTTTACTTATATTCCCACTGGAATCTAAGTACACGGGTGAAGACAGGGATTGCCCATCATTAAGTGACTTCACTTCATTAGAATGATTTTTTCCTTCGATCATGGTAATTCCATCAGCCTCTGGAGAGTTTAAAACAGAAATTGACTCATCAACCTGACCATCAGGCTTCCTTCCATTGAAGCCAAAGTAAGCTGATAAAGATTGATAAGGAGCAGAAGAAGCAAAGGGAAAACTATCCCCCATAACTTTCTTAAGAGAAGATGAAATAGCTGAGAACCCAGAAAAGACAGCTGGATTATATGGTTCACAAGAGAATGGAGAAAACTCCTCTGATCCTAAGTTGTTTCCATTTGTGTTTTTTTCTTGAAGTCCATTTGATATAACAATATCAGTACTAACTACTCCATTTTCACCAGAATACTCAAGAGATGGAATGCTTGAATTTGTCGAAGTTGAATCACAGGAATCTTTATTGGTTGGCAAGATATCTGTGACACGCAAAGATGGAATGGTAGAGAACATAGCTTTCTGATCAACAAGAAACGAAGTTTCGAGAATTAAATGATATGCCATGACAACTGCACAGCGCAAGACACATTTAATCCTTTTCAGTTCATCACTGTGAGTTCCTTTCAGTAAAATCTGCAATTGCAGGCAAAGCAGCAGTTAACAACATCCAAAACTCTAGACGGGAAGAAAGGCCACAAACTATAACTTCAAGTTCATAATGACAGATGATGGTAGAATAGAGGTTAATAATAGTTGAGATACACCTAAATTAAGCACGGATTAGACAATAAATACCCTGTAGGAGCATCTTAGAAATAAAAGATTATAACCAGCTTTTAACTTACTAATATGTTGATAATAATGAAACAGACATTTTTCGAAATTTCCTGCATCCAAAGTCACTCAGCCAATACTCTTCAGGCATTTTACTAATCTATCGAAGCAATCAAATTTATTATGTGAAGGTACCGGAGTGGTTTTATTTTAAATCTAACTAGTCGTAGGTGTGAAAGGTTTGTTATGATGTTCAGCATTGGCCAGGAATATAAGTAGAAATACTCATTGTGAGACTTGACCCTTTAGGCCAAAATACATCAATGGTTCTACGTCACGTTTGTATCTCATACTTTCAAAGTGAAAAATCAGTATCAATTACGTAAAAAGTGCTACTTCATTGTTCAATATATTGCCATATACAGCTGTAAGGGTAGTATGGTATCCATCCAAATTGAGGCTTCATTATCATGGTATGCTAAAGAGACAAAATGTTCAACTATACAAGCATGTTACTTTCAAATAAATGCACTTAAGTAAACACAAAAAAAACTTGCAAGTCACCAAAGAAAAGGAGTTTAGTTTGGAAGATTAAGAACTGGAATAAATAAGAAAACAGAGATTCCAAGTAACAGATAATGGCATACCGTGCAGCCCAAACGTGTAGGACAGCCGTCAATGAACATCAAAGTCTTGACGGGCTTCTTTCCTCCTTCACCAACCCCGTCATGTTCCTCCACAAACTTCTCAAAATAAATAAAATCACAGTGTCTTAGCTTTTGACCGTTCAAATTATGACATGATAAAATTGGTGAACCAGTGCAACGCGCAACTCTTTCCAGACGGTGAAGCTTCATATCAAGCACAAGTGTCATTCCCTTTGCCAAAATTGACTCTTGAATATCACGAGAGACAGTTTTCTCCACTAATATAACATTTGGATGGCACATTTCAATACGATCCATTTTAGATTTCAGATCATCCTTCTCCTGTAAGCAAAGAAATAATCAGCTAGTGAATGGAAGTGAATAACAGAATGTAATCTAATTTAAGATTACCTGGTCCATGGAGTCAAATGAGGACAGCCCATCAATAGAATGACCAAGCACGCCGCTAATCAGTAATAATCTAGGATTTTTATACTTAGTTGGCATATGCTTGTGAGCAGCATGTTTTTTGAAGACCAAACCTCTTATTAGTTGACTGCAGCACAAAATATTTCTTTAGAATTTGCTATTATGAATCAAAATGCCAAGTTGATTTTTATATACTAGTTCATTACAAGAGATGAAAGGGTTTAATAGTAACCATTAGGCCTAAATCTACGATCCAAACTAAAAACAGTCATGTGACCCTCTTTCACGTTCATCATTAAGTTCTCTTTTTCACGTCTTCTTTTCTGTATTTCTCACTTATCGTGTTTTTCTCCTATTTCCTTCTTTTGCATTGCACTATATGTGGGAATCAAAAGATAAATATAAATTTACCAATTTTTAAATTTTAAAAACATTTCATAAGTTAAAAAAATTAAGAGACACGTATCAAGAATTTTAAATATCAAATATTTAATAATAAAAAAAACTCGATTAAGATATAGATTAAGTGAAATTAAATTAAATTTTATAAATATATATCATGACATAAATTTTAAAATCACCATCATGGGTATAAATAAATAAATGTATATAAAATAGTATACTATAATAAAAAATTCACCACTGCATACCATTTTAGAAGGAAACATAAACTTACAACATGTAAAAGAAATCACTGACCACAGATAAAAATATAAATGTGTTTTAATTCAAATATATTTTCAGTGAAAAAAAAATATTAGCAACAAATATACATTTTTGATTCATGCAGGAATTATTATTTATATTAATTTGGGTGAAGAAATGAATAAAAAAAACTTATTCAATTTTAAGAAAAAAAACAGTGTTCATTTCATATTTTTGGCCCAGGTCGAATTTGGAGGTTGGTCTTATAAGCCCTTCGGAGCTTATTAAGATCAGCCAAAACCATCTTCTGGGTAAGTCATAAGCTATTTTCATAAACTCTCTCAAACAGCCACATAAACACTTCTAACATAAATTCTCTGAAGTAAAAACAATAAATAGAAATGTCAGAAAGCAAATTCTTAATGAACAAACTACATTTACCTTTGGCCACGAGAACCAGCAGCAATGCACTTCACTTTAACATATCCATCAGGATTCATTGTACTACCTCCTACTGCATCAGGCTTCAGAAAAGAAGCAGCTTCCCATGATAAAGACGTAACTATGTCCACCCAACTCTTATCACCTTCATCCGAAGAGGAAACCCCTACAGATTTAAGCAGCTGACCAACAAGTGCCTTGAATTTCCCATTCATCATTTCTTCCATTGCTCTTAGTTTTTCCTCTTTGAACCTGTAGATCCCACTTAATTCATCCTCAGAACTATTGATAGAAATTGGCTCACCCAAGTTTGCAATCCCCATGCTGTGGTCTTCATCATCGTCATTACAGGTCACACTATTGTCCATGTCATCCTGTGGGTTCTCTGGCTCAGGAGGTTCCCAAGTTTGGACTTCCAGATCATCAGGAAGAGAATATTCAGTTTCCTCGACAGAGGATTCAATAGGGTCTTCAGAATGATAAGCTTTTTCTTCTTGAAAGTTATGCCCTTGTGCAATTTCCACATCTCTCACTGTGTAACCCTCATTGTTGTTATTGCTTTCTTCGGAATGGCTTTCCATCACTTTTTGTGAACCATTCACCCGATAACCGAGATCTTCCACACCACGTTCAACTGTACTTTCTTCTTGACTATTCCTAGCACAAGAAACAAAGCAAGTACTTGAGCACAGCTAAGTTAAACATTTTATTCACAACTGTTTGGACGTAGCTACGTACCTGTCACATGAGTTCACATCAACTGAAAAGTCACCTGAAATATCAGATATTCAAGCAAAAATTGGTTATATAAAACCATCTTGCAATAAAAGAAAAACATCATCAGCATTATAGATGAAAATATAGGGATGGTAATTTACTGCAGGTGGAGACACAGCTATCAGTACTTTGCAACGACGTAGTTGGACTGACATATGGTGTCACGTATGGACTATTACTACGCCACTTCGCATTTGCTCGCTCTAGCTTCTCTCCACAGGATTTGCAAGGCCTAATGGAAACTTTGGCATTGCACTTTAGACTACTCTCATTACCCTCTTTTTTATTGTCAAAATTTGATTCTGACAAGCCCGCACCACAATAATGGCACATAATACACATCCGATCCAACACTAATTCTGGTACAACAAAAAGTATAAGTACTGAATGAGATTTGACGTTTTTTTTTTCTCTTTGTTGAACTAATTCATAATCCTACTCCTATATAAAGCCCAACTAGAATAAAATAAATTCTCCATAGAAAAGCTGTATGCATAAAATTCAATTTCAGTTCACTGTCCCTTTTCACAAAAATAATAGAAACACAACATATACAAATTAAAACGTGTACATAAATTAAAACTGTAACATGTAATTTGTAATTTAAAGATGGAAAAGAAAGAGGAAGAGGAAAAGGCATATCTACCTAAACAAATAAAAGCTAAATTCTCAATAGCACTCAATATCAAACAGATATTCGTTCTTGTATAATCCTAGAATAAAAAACAATTGTTTAAAGAACCTAACTGTTATCATAGAGTATAAAAGGATCACAGAAAGCATTGTTTGGGCTTAATTAATTGGTTTTATGGAAAAGATTTTCAGAGAGAAAGAGGTGGAAAGCCCCCTCGTAAAATATGAACATGTTGAAATTGATGGACAACAGGAAATTTATCAAACATTTTAAGTGCACCTAAGGTAAGAAATCGGCCTTTTTTTTGTTGTATGGATTGATGCAATAAACAAAGGAAATACAGAACAGTTTTGCAGTAAGTTGAATCAAACAAAGCTTAAGGGAAAGAAAGCATGGTTTCCATCGGGAGAGCGAAAAAATAAAATATATATAGTATGACAGTGCACCAAAAAAATAGCAATTAAGGTGATATGTTTGCGATATTAATTTATAAACAATAGCCCATTCCATACAAGATCAAAAGATTTAGTAGAAAGAACTGAGATGGCTCAGATTCATTAGTCCCACAGAAATCAACGAAGAACTACAATTGCAGATTTATTTGCAAACAATGCATTGACAAAGAGTTGAGAACCCAAAATCTTAAATTGGAACTTTTAAAATGGCAAGCAATGCGAACAGTAATGAACAAATGAATCAAAGCTCAATCTAGAAATAACATTACTAGACAAAAGGAAATGCACATACGACTGATCCACCAGAATCAGAAAAAACACTCAATCAAATCTTCTGTTTCCAATCAAATCTTCCGTGTTAGACCAAGATTCATCAAGAAAACTGCCATTTTCAACTCCCATCAAGCCTTAAAATAAGTGTACGAAATTTGATTTTTAAAACAAAAATAATAAATTAAAAATATGAAGAAATGCACACCTTACCGTCAAAGCAAACCCAAAAACGAATACAAGGATGTGACCCCCAAATGAATCCCAGCTCCTAAACCCACACAAAATGCACTGTTTTGAGAGATAAGCAAAGAATTTGGTGTGAACGAGTCAAAGAAACCGAACCACATAGGCAAAGTCGCAATCTTTTTTTAGGAAAGAGAAGAGGGAAAGCAAGAGAAAGGAGAGATATGAAGAATGGAAGAATTGTTGAATGGAAGAAAAATAAGCAACGAGAGAACTGTGTGAAGCCGAGGAGAAGAAGAAAGAACGAAGAAGAAAAAAATACCAAAAAGAATAAGAAAACACAAGAAGAAATTTTCCCTCTCTGGGACCCACTCTAATTGCTTGCCTCCGAAAAATATCAAAAAAACTATTATTATTTTCAAAAACTCTCATCTACAGCAAAAATGTTACATGGTAATTATTTATGTGCTACTTGCTGGGTCGCGTGTACTCTATACTGACAGCTACATACGCTAGATTTTGGGCTAATCTTTGTCCAAATACGTGCTTATATACGCGTTATCGTCGCCGAGGGTACTTTTTCAAATTGCAGCTACAACTTTCATCTTTTTAATATTGCAAGATTCCCCCATTTTCGTATACTGCATTTCGTACCATTCATGATTAAACGATTATACATAATTAAAGGACTAAAATGTTTGTAATTGTTTATGATATAAAATCTCCCTATAAATGTAAATCATAACAAAAATTGTAAAAAAGTAAACTAAAAGTAAAAATATTATCTCAATAATTTGACCGTAAAACTCTTATCAAGTTTTCCAATATCCATGACATAATACGAGAATACTTACCTTTTCAAGATCGAACAACAATAATTAAATCATTTGAAACAAAATCCTACTTTTAACGAGGCCATGGAAAAAGATAATCAATAAACTTTAACATTCACGAGGCCGTGAAATAAATAATAAATAATTTTCAACATTTACAGCAAAATTAGAATAACGACAAGTTCTTTTTTGAAGGGAAAAAGCTAGTCTTTTATAAAGTGATAAATTAAATTGTTAAGACGCGTGTTTATACGTTGGCATTTATAACTCAGTTATGTGATTACAATATTGAATTTTTCCAAATGTTTTTTTCCTGTTATATTTCATCATTACAATAATATTATTCCCAAATAATACTATTCTTTAACTAGAAGGATATTGTCTTTTACACGAGTCAATAAATATAAAGTTAATTCTTAACAAATTAGAAGCATTGAAGTACATCAACAAAAAATTGTTTTCCTTTTCATTATAACATTAGACTACAAATAATTTTGTCTTCCATGCACAACAACTTAACACGCATTTTTAAATAAATTCCAAATCCGTAACTTTGCTAAAGAATCACGAAACAAAAGAAACAATAATTCTTTTTTCAAATTTTCATATAATTTTTTCATGTAAGGTCACGATCAAATAGAAAAGCATTTAATATATTGAAGTATAAATATATATATATATATATATATATATATATATATATATATATATATATATATATATATATATATATATATATATGCGCATGCATTGTAAGAGACAAATTAAATCATTAAATTTTCGTAATATTTTATATAATCATACTTAAGATATGAGATCACGGTGACACAAATTTATGACGCAAATGAAAAATTGAACATCATGAAACTAAGGGATTCGTTAAAACATTAATATACTGAACTATAAAGATTCGTTTCAATCACATGATTTCTCATAATAGTTTTAATATCAATCAATATTTTACATAAACATCTCAACAACGACTGAATAATATGGTAAAGAAAATGTTTATTACAAGTAAAATATACGAATTTAACCTAAAATATAATTATTAAATAATATAAACATCAATTGTGTAGGAGGGCGGCACATGGTTCTTCCAAAATTTTCAAACTCTCTAAACTTTAATTTCATTGTAAACATCTTTATCTTTCTTTTCTTTTTTTTTTGTGAGTGTAAATTTTACTTGAAAATAAATTTAAAAGAGGAAAAGTGATAAAATTATGAACATGCATCACAGTGTGATATGTGTTGAGGTAGATCCAAAAGTAAAACGGTACTTCAGTTTGAAATTCAAAAAAAGTAGCTACATGTTGTGAAGTGGGACCAATAAGAGGGGTACTAGCAGATATTTAAGGTTGAACAACAACAATAATAATTATTATTATAATAATAATAATTAACTGGTGAAAGTTGACATTGTTAACAGTATGTATAAATTTGAATTAATGGTATCATAACTTTAATTAGAAATTTTGTTATCAGATTTTGTCTTACATTTTACAAAATATCCTAAATTTTTTACATTTTATTAAATACTAAGGAGGTTGATGACGTAACATTTTTTTAAAATTAAGGATTTAATACATCTGTATTATCCATAAATTCTATTAAGTTAAAATCCTCTTAAGTTTGTCTTGATTTACTCCTTCAAACTATCAAAAACATTTTTCAACATGGAATTTATACATTATACATTAATATATTTCTAGTAAAGAATAAAATATCTAACTAAAAATCATTCACATATGTGTCAACAAGTTTATCCGAATTATTTAATTCATTCGTATTTCAAAATTCATATATCGCAAATTAAATTTCATCGCTAAATCATTTAAATTCAAATTTTTTACTTATTTTTGAATAAGATTTCATTGGTGTTATCAATTTTAAAAATATACTATTTTTGACAGATAACATCGTTACGTGAATTTTTGTATATATACAGTAAACTTTAAGCAATCCAAATAAAATAGATGCCCATTAATATATATATATATATATATATATATATATATATATAGTTATGTATATATAATTGAAATAGTTTAAAATATGAGTCAATATTTTTTTTTTTATGTTTTAATGGTATATACAAATATGTATTAAATTTAACTAATATTAATACTTATTTAATTTTCAAATGCTTTACATTAATAACCAACCATTATACGTTAATGAAAAATAGGATACTTAAAAAATAAGATATATTATAGCAATAGAAAATATTTGTTTTCTGATAATTACTAGTGATATGAAAAAGATGTTCAGATATTAATTAATTAAGAATTTTAGGATTAATTTATTTCTACGTAGTTGATAAAATTTTGGTATTTTTAATTGAGTTTATATGTTTTTTGTTATATTCTTTAAAAACTATAATTTTCCGTGGTTAATATCGAATTATGTTGTTATTAATATAAAACGATAATGAAGTTTTATTATTTTTAATGAAAAAATATCGTACGATGGATCATTATATTTTGTTACAGCCTTTATATCATCATTTACATCAGTTAAGAAATGATAGTCATAACTACTGTTGATATAGCTGATGATGTTAATTTGTTCAACACATTTTCGACTAAAATTGTTTTTATCATACTAAGAGAATTCAGTAAGACAATCATGTTATTCGGTTAACATAAAATTTCAGTTAAAAGATATAAAATTTAAATATTAAAATTATAAAAGTTAATATAATCAATTGAATATCCGTAAGAACTTAAAAATTTAATTAAGTTTTAATTTTATTTATCTTATGATGTCATTAGTTATATATAAATACTATACTTTTTATTATTTATATCTGAATTTTCTAAATTTAAAATGAACTCTTTAGTATTAAAATATTAATGACTAATGAAAATATAACTTTAAAACTTATGTAATTTTTTTTCTTAATTATTTTTCATTTCAATGTAGAATGAAAAGATATATAACCCCGAAAAAAAGTTAATTTTAAGTTTTAAAGATTATTTATAAACGAATCGACATATGAGTTTAAAAATGTGATGATAACTCAGAATAATCCAAAATTTAATATTATTGTTTATAAATAAAAAAATGGTTGTATGGATTCCAAAAACTGGCTAGATTGTAATGATATCACAAGCATGTTTGGCATCTGACATTTGTGAAGTAGTTTTGTTAGGACAAAATTAATTAATCCATAGTTAAACTGGGCCTAATTTAAAAATAATTGCTTCCTACATTAATTATTCACCAAGTGTGGCATTTTGGAATCAATCAATATCAAATACATTCATACTTTTCCTCTTCCAATCCGGCGGTGGAATATTGAATTTGAAATCTACTATTTTTCGCGTTTCAGATATATTACAACTTGTACTTTCTGTTTTAGATTTCTTTTATTTTATTAAACAAACAAATTTAGAAGCTGATTAGCTGTGAATCACGATTTCATGTATGAACATGAAAGTGGAATAATAAGTAGGGGCGACTCAACAAGTATAAAACAAACTTAAGAAATAATTTTATTTAAAATTTATTTTTTTGAGTTTTTTTTATGTAAAATTATTTATTAAATTGTTATAATTAATTTCATTTAATATTTCTTAATAGATAATATAACTAGTTTGTTTAATTTTTCTTTGTTGATCTCTTAAAAAAAATTATTATATTTAATTTTGAGAAACTTCTTTTAACTAAAACAACTTACACTATAATTATTAACATTATTCTTAACATTATTCTATAAGTTATATATACATTTAGAAAATAATTTATTTTTTTATATAAATAAGAATGTAAATTGATTTATCATTTTCCAAACAAATAATTTTCCTTAAGATATTTAATTCTAAAATTAAATCAAATCCATCGATATGCAACAAATTATCATGTTTTAAAGATTTTTCAAGCTTTAAACATTCTTCTTTCAAAAATGCAATATTTACACACCGGAGTACACAAGACATTTGCTATTTTTTGTTCATAACTCATTTTTGTTACGCAATTAAAGTCTCAATTCTTCTTTTCTTTTGAATTCTTGAATAGCCTAATTCAAATTTTCTAGTTGACATATCTATATATTTTTATATGAAATAAAAAATGATAATATATAAAACACTACTAAAGATAAATATATAAAACAAATGAATTAAAACAACAAGATCTGGTTCTGGTTGTCAAGAAAATAAATTCGATAATAGACTTACAATATCTTGATGTTTCAAGTTTCTTTTTCGTTCTTAAGTCTAAATTTTTTCACAAACTTGCAAAGTTGTTTATTTTAAAATTAATCATTAATAAAAATAATTAAAAAAATATTGTTTTTCTAAACTCGATAGTAAGTCTTCTTTTTTTTTTCTTAAACTTAAATTATCTTTCTAGAGAAAACTCAACTTTGAATTATGCTCTAATTAATTTATTATCCGTCAAAAGACTAAACCATAATATAATTAGTAGTTTTGTAAAAAACTCCAGCTTCTCCTCAAGATATATGCAAACAAAATAAGACTTTGTAAATCTAAAAGTACCGAAAAACAAAACTAGTCAAAAGAAACATATTTCTAATTTTAATACAAATCCAAAACAGAATAAAAATAACAACAACACAAATAGAAAGAAAAAATATACTAATCATAAATGAGGATGAAAAGATTGGTATACACAAACAACATGAGATTCAATAGATTTAAGGGATGTAATATATCAGTACCCTACGAAAAAGACTATTAGAAGAAAATAAAGTAAGGAAAAGTAAGAGAAGTCATACAGATACAAAAGAAGAAAATAGAATCCAAATTTATTATAAGAGAATAAAGATAACTAATCATTCTCTTCCTTGTGAACAAAATTATAATTTACTAAAAATATATTTTAACTCATTAATTATAATTTTTACTATTAATAAAAATTAACATTCACTAATAATTATTTTATTTTATTTTTAAACATAAACTTATAATTAATTTAATAGAATTGTATTTGTAATCAAATATTTTTTTGAGGTTTTTTATCTTAAACATAATTCTATAATTAGTTTAATCGATGCATATTAATTAGTATTAAAAAAATTGAGACATTTTTTTTTTCTTAAACAAAATTTAATAAAAAAATATTAATAATAAAAAAATTTGAAGTCTTTTTATCCTTAAGGCCTAAAACGAGTGTTTTACTCGCTTTATCCTTGAGTCAACCCTAATAATAATAAGTGATTGGTAAATATTGAGAGAGTTTAAAATGGAAGAATTATGTTATCATTGTCAAAATAAATTAAATAACATTATGTACATAATAGAAGGTAAAACACACACACATATATATATATATATATATATATATATATATATATATATATATATATTTTCTTTTTTTTTTTTTAACCTGAATTCAAGTCACATGATTAATTAATATTATTTGTTCTATCAATTCATCATGGAATCAAAGTATATAAAAAATTGACACTATTTTTAATTCAATCTTAAAATAAAAAGTTTATGATTTTTTTTCTATTATTTAGTTTTGTCATTTTTATCCCATATAAAATTTATGTGTGATTTAAACTCACATTTTGAATATATATTTTTTATTGTAAATAGTAACGAACAAACTTGATAACACAATATAAATAATATACTAGAAAAATACAATAATACATAAAATCAATATTGAAAATACACACTTTATTTAAATGAAAGTACGCACTGGTGTAAAATTAATGTCTACTTAAAGTTTAACAAAATCATATATTATAATTCAGTTTATATATTAACAAGGTTATGATAGAGTTCACGCTCATAACATTTTGATGATTCTTGATCTCTTAATGAAAACTATCTTTCATCATCTTTTTTCTACTTAAAATTTTATTCTATGCGATTCAAATTATCGATATAACTTATATCTATTTCATATGTTCTTCGCAGATTAATATTTATATTATGTTCAACCTAAATCAAATTGATTTCCTAACAAACACATCTGACATGATAACATCAATGATTTTATCACATAAAAAAGTTTAACATGAACTCATTATGTTTCATATGTACAATAACAAATGTCCATGAATCATGACAATTATGATATAGCACAATGTATTTGTAACTACTGCAATGATTTTAAAACAAGGAGAAAATATTCCCTTGGGACAGGAGAATTGATAATGTTGTTTTTTATTTATTATTGGTGCTAAATTTTGTGAATAAATTTAATTTCTTCACAAATTTTATCTTTTTTAATTTTCAAGTTTTATGTTATTTTTGTATTGTTTTGTATTTTAGTTGTTTTATATTTTTTTACTTATAATCTCTATTGTAAGTGTGTGAAATAAATCAATAGAAAACAATTTTGATGGAGGAAAACAAGTTGGAACTCAAGGAATCATGATTAGACAAGAAATATTGACTTTTAGATAAGGACAATGATATTATGACTCACATTTTTTGACCCCCATCATTTACTCCGTGACGTGGCTTAGTATGGGTCATTAATTAATGTACTACTATTTTTTCCTTTGAAAGAATCAATGACCCACACTAAACCACGTCAAGAAGTAAGGATGAAAGTAAAAGAAAAAAAGGGAAGTCAAAGTATAATTTTTCTTTAGACAAATACCCATGTCGGGGGCAACCGGAATTGCGTCAAGCACTGCAAACATAAAGAAATGACTCATATATACTGCCTTAGACCACCCCAAAAGGTAAAAAAACCACCATTGGGCGCCAGGCTGACTTGCTAAGCGAAAATGACTGACTTGTCCAGTGAGTTACAAGTCAAAAAGCGTCGATTTTAGATCTCATTGTGTGAGAATGAAGCCGCTGGCGCGAGAGTATCAACCTGATACACGAATATGATTATTTAATTATATTTCTACGAGAATTTTTAAGGATTCTTCATTTTGCAGGTGTAGAAACTCCTTAAATGTTTGGAATAAAGTATTAGAGGCTACCAAGGGTGTTGAGAAACTCTCTCTTCTTCTTCTTCTTAGGTTTCTTTCTTCATCCATGGACATTTTATGAATATAAATGAAAATGTACTACTTGTTGCACTTTCCCTTAAAGCATGCTGGATACAATTTAATGCAACAACTTATTTTATTTACCCTTTTTTATCCATCCTACATCAAACTTAGGTAAGAGATAGTTCATTATTATGCAAACTCTTAAATTATAATTAATATAATATGTATATATGGATCTGTATATTAGAAAATATTTTTAAAATAACAAACATATGCAATTTAAATAACAAGTTAAACATTCGCTGCAAATGTGTGTGATTTTAACTTATTATGTTATAATATCGTGTTTGTAATATTTTTTTGGTTGCTACTTATATTTGAATTATTTAGGATTTTATTTTTAATATTACATTTGAAACTTTTAACGTCATATTGGACTATTATATTTTAAATTGTAATATATTTTTATTATTTAGTTTTTTTAAATTTTAAAAAGGATGGTTTATAAAATGTAATAAACAATTTTATTTTTCTTATAAAGTATGTTATATCATATGTGGTAGAATGAAAAGAAAAAAAGTAGCAATAATTTTCGTGGGAAATATGGTCAAAGATTAATGATTTATATATATTTCATATCTGAAATTTCTAGGTAAAAGTTATTCAGAGTTATAATTTAAACATAAATAAATAAATTATGATCTCCGATAGATATTTACATAATTTTAATTTTTATGACTAATAAATGTAAGTTAAAGTGTCAATTTCAGAATTTCAAAATATGATAACATGTTCGTCTATGGCTTGGGCCATAAATAATTATATTTTATAATTTAAACTTAAGAATAGTAATGTTTATTACATTACTTAGTTATGATTTATGTTTAAATGCTTTGAGTTGTTTTAAGTTTTATGTTTAAATATTTTTTACATTATGTTTTATTTAAAAAATAAATTTCAATTTATTAAATTGTGGTTTACTTTTAATGATATGCTATGTCTAAATACAGAAATATAAGTAAATATTCGTAATTATTATATAATTCAACCTTTGAAAAGTGATACAGCAATAAATAAAATAATTACGAATAAGCATAATGTATTCTTTTGAAATGCGCGTACTATACTACTATACCCAAACCCTACTAATTTAAATTCGTAGTCTCACGTGCACATTGATGGATAATTTAGGCAAATATGTTGAGGTAGAGGGGTTGAACTGGAATTAAAAATTATTGGCGGCCTGAACAGAAATGTATTTGATTGTGGAAAGACGGCGTTGTCTTTTGCGTGCATTCATTAATGAGGTTCCATGTCTCTTTCTTTTTCAACCTTTTTGAATATTTTAATTCTCTTTCACACCCTTTTCTTTTGCAACCAACACCTTATTCATTTCACCATAAATCGTTTGTTGGGTAGAATTAGTCACTCAAAATTAAGACAAATCGGCCATCTTTTTGGGCCAACTTTCAAGGAACATGCACAACTTTTTCTCAGTACATGATTTTAATAGCAGGCATTTTACTGGAGAAAAACCTCAACATTTAGATTATATTTATTTATATATTTGTCAACCTATTTATAATATAATGCGATTTTTTATTTTTGTTTTCTTTTAGGAAAAGAAAATGACTTAGTGTACAACTCTATATTAATTACTTACCATAAATCACATCAAACTTAATTTTAAAAAATTAGTATTAATTTATAAAGACTAACACATATTAACAACTTAATATGTCTAATCATCTATCCTTTTATTATATAGATTCTTCTCAAATTTTTAATAATTTCATGATTTCTATGTTTATAATCGAGTACTAATAAAGTTAATTTTTAAGTTAATGTAATTTTCATTGGTTCTTCGTTGTGTGATAATTTTGTTTATCTAAGTGGCATCATAGTTTTGGTAATTATTAACACGTACAAAATATCATATTAATACATATCTACACACTAAAAATATCTCAGTAATGTCCAATATTTCATACTTTACAATCAATCATACTCATTGGTTCACAGATCATCATTAGTAAAACACATGATATATCACATCTTTAATGAATTAGTATATTTAAACCTTTTTTACGTATTTATACACACTTATACACAGGAGTTATCAACCTAAAAATACATAAAACATCATATAGATATCATATACTATTTTGCTTGAGTAAGATTTAATTAGAGAGAAAAAAAAAAAAAGAGTCATGCCTTATTCTTGCTCAAATGAGAATACCATCAGTTAAACAACAAATAATCATTTCAGCAATAAACACATAACAAGTTATCATAATAAATCATCATTTTGTAACGCATACTAGTAAATAAATAAAATATTATATATGGGATTAATTTTTTCAAGAAAAATAAACAAATGGTAATCTTTTGTTTGTAATGCAAATATAACAATATAATATTTATACAAATAAAGATTTATCTCTAAATTTGTATTTTTCATTTTATTTTTCTATGAAATAATAAAAATGTACAATGAAAATTAACGTTTATCCTCTCAAATATAACCAAGTTTTTTTATTCTCATAATACCTCGAAAAATATTATAACTACAATAATAAATATAGATATAAACACCTAAAAACCTTTATTATGTTATTTATCATAATCAAGGCTTGTGCTTGAGTTACTATGTGATTGATGGTGTAACAAGTTTTGTAAAAGAAACAATTAACAAAAACACACGTATACGAAGATGTGTCAATTCAATTTATCCTAGTTAATTTGTCGCATATTAATTAAATAATATATTAATTTAAACTGAGATGATGACATTTTTAGACACTAACAAAAAACAAAGTTTGAATAAAATTCAATCTTGTGATGACTCCTCAGTTATGACTCGTATATAAAGAACTTTTTGTAATGAATGTAGTTAATTCACTTACACAAATGGCTGAGAAGTACATAAATATCGAATAATATTAGTTTGTGTAATAATAAAATATAAATGAAAATTGAAAGTATTTGTATGTTTTAAAATAATAAATATTCGTACGATGAAAACTTTTTATTTACGGTAACGTGGTAAGTCGATAATTAGAAGTTGAGAAGATGGTTTGAAATAAGATGTGTGGGTGGTGTACGTGGAGCGATATGATTGGTCCACTTGTTGTGGTTTGATTAGAAGGTGAATGGTGCTGATTTGTTATCTTGGTTCAATGATTGGGATGACAGGTGGGTGGCCACGTGGCATTAAAGGCATTAATATAGGATGAATTATTGGAAGAGAGTTTGTGAAGATGATGAAAATAGGTTATGAGACGGAAGAAGGTAATTGGGTGTGATGCGTTTCGTGTATTGAATGGAAGCATATAATTGCATCCATAATTGCTATTTCTTCCTCTCTTCCCGCCACTACAAATTTGTCACCTAATAATTTTGCATTCTCTCCCTCATAATATAACAAAAATTAAAATCCAAATAAAACACGTTCCTCTTAAAAAATTTAAAATCTCCCCATTTCAATTTAATTTGAATTTTGTAATGTTTATCGGACAAAAACATTAGATATGATTTTTATTTTTTAACTTTTAATAAAAATTAAAATTAATCATTTTTTTAATTTTTGACTATTTTAATCTCCTAATTTTATAAATATGTTAATTTATTTCATTTAACCAAATTTTATTAGATATACTTAATATTATTAATAAATACATTTGATGAGATTATTTAAATTATTTATATTGCTTTGACATATTTTTGTTTTAAATAAATTTTGCAAAATTTAGTACAATAATTAAATCCATATATTTTTAAATATAAAAGTTAAAATTTGTCCAAAACTTAAAAACAAATTAGTTATAATTTTTATTAAAAGTTAATGAATAAAAAATATATTTAATTTTTTAAAATATATTAAGTGTAACAACTGTTCTAACTAAGGTGTTTCCTATAATTCCAAGTACCTCAAATGAAGCATTAAGTTTCTGTTTCAATGATGTTTTCTTTTTCTCTGTTGCATGTTATACATTCGATTCTTAAAATAAGCTAACAAAGAAAATTATCGCAATTGATCAAGATGTCTGTGGTTTAGTCAATTATTTTTAATGTAACAAACTAGATGATTAGATATTTATTTCTTTAGATTACGGTGAATCAAATAAAAACCCTGTTATTATATTTTTATCTCTTAAACGTATAATTAAGAATTTGATTGAATCCGATTAATCAGACTCATTCGTTAACGATATTTCAATTATCCAGGAACAATACTTCTTAAAAAAAAATTAAATACGTATTTTGACAAATATTAAAATTACAATTTGTAAAACAATTATAAGCCTTCTTTTTTAAAACTATAATAAAAATTTAATTATGAAAAGTGTACTGGATTAAAATATATCCATAAATATTGATGAAAATATCTATTAGATTTTTGAGGAATAATTAATCAATCATAAAATTAAATAAAATAACTTTATTATCGATATCATTAGATATTTGTTTTCTAATTTTATCCATACGTAACTTTTATTAAATTAAAATAATTATATTTCCAATTTATTATTTAAATAACCGTTTTTTAAAGTTTGATTTGAAATTATCTTTTAAACTATTGTTATTATTTATTATTATTATTATTATTTTGAAATATAAATTAAAAATTTAAAAATGGTTTAGTATTTTTTTAAGTGAGGTTCAAAGTAGAGATCCAAAATATATTATGAAGATTTTATAATTTATTTACATTTTATTTTCAAGTTTTTTCAAATTTAATATATATTTTTATAAAAAAAATAATCAAACGCCGTAATTAAATATTATTTTAAATAGAAGAGCAATTTTACCACTTCTGTAAATCTGTTTGTTTACTTTCTCTCTTTAATCTAAAAAAAATTATTTTTTTTATACTCTTTCAACTTTCTAATTTAAACAAAACTAATTCGATGAGATTAAAAATTTGAATATTTTTTAGAAAAGACATGAGATTTAATATCAATACATTATGAATAAATTTATATAAGAAACAAGAAATTATTAAACACTCAAAATTTTAAGATCATTAATTTATTATTTATTTTTATTTAATATGGAACTTTCAACTCATCCTAATTAAAAAGAAAAAATAAAATCCATTATTATTATAAATATCATGAAAATAAAAATACATAAATTTTTTAGAATTTCATATTTTCTTCGCGGGATAAATATTATTGCTTTAGTGATTTTTTTGCGTTTTCTTCAAATACCATGAATCGCGACGATGGAGTTAATATTAATCGAGTTTAATAATTGAACAAATTTTGTGGACCACTCCTAGAATTGATATAATACAATTAATATATATTATTTTTTTATTTGTTAAAATGAGAATTATTTTGGTTAGATATATATTCTTTATCCTTGGAATTGGTGAACAATTTTTTGAAGATATATAATTTGAATAGAATACGAAAGAAGAATGCATATATGATGGGTCGTAGGGTGGTATTGTGGATAAGTAGATAAATAAGCCAACCATCTTTTCCACTCAATACCAAACAAACCGTCCATTCAACAAACCACCTAGTTACCCAAATCACAACATACTCTAATATCTAACCCTCAAAACTAAAGACACCACATCCTAACAATTAACAGTAATGTTTATCTTTAATTGTTTGAGTTCATTTAAATATAAAAATTTACATTTCTTTAGACATTCTTTTGAAGTTTTATTGTATTTAGCTTGCATGAGTTTTATATAATTTTTACATAAAAATAATATATATTTTTAAAATTTTGTCAATATATATATATATATATATATATATTGATTTAATGTAAGTATTAACACATTTCACTTCAGAATAAAAAAAAAATCTTAGTAAGAAAAATAATTAAATTATTTTTTTAGCTCTAGTAATAATTGAAATAATTAAATATTTATTTATTGTTTACAAAATATTATTATATGTATTTGTTGTTCACAAAACAGAAGAAATGAATACTATTATACAATCAACCTTAAATAAAGAGTTTAAATCTACAAAAATATATCTGCATTAAGTATATATATAATAAATAATAAATACGACTATTAAAGACTAAACATAATCAATAATAAAATTAAAAGAAAATTTAATAAAATAAATTTTTTGTATTAAAGTTTTTTTATTATAACAAAAGAAATACATTAATATTTTTATATTGATCCATTTATTTATTTTTTAAAATAATAAGTATAAACTATGAGATATTACATTTTTTTTTACGGTTTGAATTATGTTTACTAGTTTGATTTTGTTTTGGTGATTGGTTAGAAGCTAGGTAGCTAGGAAGTTATAGAAATTTAAAGAATATTGAATTAAATTATTTGGTGACAATGGTATCTTGAAAGCGTCACCCGTGTCGCATGATTTTGCTAAGATAAGATCTCAGACAGTTTTTGTCCTCCTAACTTCTGCATTCCCATGTTCCATGTATTTTTTCTTCTTCTTCTTTTTCTTTCCCCATCTCCACCACATCTTTTCTTATTATTTCTAAACTTTTATAATTTGTACAGTTTATTTTTAAAATTAAATAAATAATGTGTCAAACACATTTTCTAAAAGATAAGTAATTATATATTATCTATCTTACCATTGTATCTAGAATTAATTAAAATAATAATGTTAAATAATACCACTTTTTACTTTCCAAAAGGGTAACTCTGGCTCAGCCTTGATTAAATACTGCTTTCCCTATTTTTTTGCTCTTGATAGTTACAGTTAGAATCTGTTGATGTTATTTTATCTTAACGTAATAAATAGCAAAAAGAAATAAAAAATACTTATATGGCTTTATACATTTCATTATTGTGTCATTATTAAAGTTGTTTTTTGTGTAATTAGATTGGAAACTTGATTTAAGATTAAATATCTTACATCGCTGTCACACACTTATACCATCGTTTAAAGATTAAAGCAAGTGTCAATTCCGTTATATGCTGGTTAACCTTTATTAATCTAATTTCACTTTTTGCTATTATGCATTGTTATTAAAGGATTAGAAAGTTAAGTAGATAGCAATGGGTAGAACATTCCATGAGAAAAATACTATACATGGAAAAAAAAAATAGAAAAAACCTTTTACTTTAAAGTTCAAGAGGTTTTCTTTTTTTAATAAAACATAAATATTTTTTAAACTCAATATTAATCTGATAAAATAAATCACTAAATAGCTACGGAGTATGGCTCATCTGATTTGATACCATACGAAATAACTTCAAGTTCAAAATAGTTATTTTTTTCACCTATTCACAGTCACATACAAATATAAAGTTAAATTATATTTTTATTCTTCATTTTTCTAACAAAATATCGATTTGATTCATTTATTTATTTTTATCTCAATTTGGTTCTTATTTTGAGAAATTCGATACAATTAAGTCATTCTCGTTAGTGATGCAATAACATTGTTAACGAATAGTGTCACGTGTCAAGCTAACGTCGTACCACGTGGCAATGAGAGTGTGATGTATAGTAATAGTGTCACGTGTCACTATTATATCAGGTGTCATTTCCTTGTTCTCATTTTAGTTAATGTATTTTTATTTTGTCTTAATTTAGTCACAATTCTTGTAAAAATTATACAATTTCGCTCTCTCCAAATTAAAACAAAAATTAATTTTTATATAAATATTATACAAATTTGTATTTAAATTAATGTTTTTATTATAAATTTGTAACAAAATTAAGTTTATTTAAATTTGTGTTTTACATTCAACTTTATTTAAAATTATTTTCAAATTTTAAATTTATTTATTTTCGATTTATATAAATCGGTAAAAATTATTTTAAAATTTATATAATTATTATTTTTATACCAACTCAAACATTTGTATATGAATTATCGAACTTTACACATTTTAAAAATATATAATTATTTGAAATATAAATTCAAATAAAAAAATCATATTAAAGTATGATATAATAAAATATCAATATAATTTTTTGATTTTTTTCTATTAGCATGATTTTTTATTAACAACTTTAAAACAAATTTAAATAAAGTTCAATATAGAATATCAATTCAAATAAACTTAATTTTGTTAAAAATATTTACTGAAAATATAAATTTTGATAGAAATAATTGTGTATAATTTATATGAAAATTAAATTTGGTATTAATTTAGAAAGAGACAAAATTACTTAATTTTTACAAAAAATTGGGACTACATTGAGATAAAAATAAAAAACCAGAGACCAATTTGAGAATGATGAGATGACACCTGAGATAATAGTGATATGTCACACTATCACTGTCACATCACACTATCCTACCACGTCATCTTGACAAGTGGTAAAATTTTTAATTTAAAAAAATAAAAAAAAATAAATTAAAAAATAAAAAAAATCCAGAATTGATATGACTCTAACGTTGTTAGTGCACCACTAACGAAAAAGACTTGATTGCATCGAATTTTTCAAAATAAAAACCAGATTGAGATAAAAAAATAGAATGACCAAATGGATATTTTGCTACGAAAATGAAAATTAAAAACATAATTTAACCAAAATCTAACTAGTCATTAAATTAAAAAATATTAATAACGTCAAATTTTTAAAGATACTATGTGTGGTGCTTTTATGAGAAAGAAATGTTAAAAAATTATGTAAACAAATTCATTTAAGATATTAAAATATCATCTTCAACTCAAAACTTTTAAGTAATAGATTACTAGATTTTTCAAGTTATATATTAATCATCTTACATTTTTATCTAAACTTCCAACTCACTTTTTAAATAAGTTTATTTACATTGGAATACCTCCTTTTAAGCACAAGTATTTGAGTAGTATTCAATCTTTTTAAAGTTGAGGGATTTTCACTGCTTTATTGTTATACTTTCTTTGAGAAAAGACACACGAAAGATTCAACACAAATAATATGTGCAAATTCATATAAGAGATCAAAATATCATTTACAACAAAAAAAACTTAAACAATAAATTCTTGAACATATATGTTAATTATTTTATTTATTTTTACCTAATATAAAACATCGTCTTTAATTCTTAATATTTAGTATGAACATATATTACAATAATAACAATAAGAATGAGTTAGTAACCAAGTCACTTTGATTATCCGTAAAAATCTTATTTCGACTATAATTAATAATATATAAATAAATATAAATCTCTCATTTTAAACAAATTTTGTGAAGTTATATTAAATTTAAAATTTATTTGTTAATCGTTAGCGACTAAAATTAATATTAAAACAATAATTATTATTCATTAATATGTTAATATGTTGTAATTTGATTTGATTTTTATTTTACTCTCAAATCCAGCAAAAATAGACTCTAAAAAAATTATGATCTATCTAAATAAACAAAAATGTCTCCAAATAAACTGCACTGTTTGTGGAGGTGAAGAATGAGCGGAGAATTTAATTGTTACTACAAGCATCATTGGGCATTTGACGAAACTTTCCAGACATAAATGTTGGTTAGTTAAATGTCAACATTGTTATCTTGTATAGGAAAGTGAAAGTTGCAAGTTGGAAATTTTCTTTTGTTGTATTGAGTTGGACACAAATAACATAATATATGCAAGTTGTCAATAAATTAAGACACAAAATGCTAATTTCATGGCACATTGCCCTCCATTTGGGAAATTAAGGATGTTTTCAAACTCTCTATTGCTCTATCTGCGTTCATCGTCCTCTGCATTGTCACTATCATTTCGTTTGTGACAACCCACAAACAAATTAGGTTTAAATTTTTATGAATGTTTCTTATTTGACCCTAAAATGAAAAAAAAAAAAAGGAATGCAGAGAATCAAAATGTCTAACCTAACTTTTTTTAGAGGTTAAAAACTTTTGAAGAGTTGAAAACCAGAATTTTGAAGTTAAAATTAACTGTGATTTCAAACTTGAAATTCTTTTCAGAAAGCATTATCAGATAGAGATTATAAACTTTAAGTGTGGTTAGATCTGAATCCAAATTAGTCTCAGAAATATTTTAAAATATGAAGCTTCAACGATACCATGAGATTCTATCCAAAAATTGAAGTCAAACTCTAAACAGTGGTTAAAAAAATCTCTAAATGAAATTGAGTTTGACACGTTATTTTTCTCTTAGAAAAAAAATATAAACTAAAATAATCTGAATTAAGTGGTGTATTAACGCGTTAAATTTTCACACAGGGCCTAAGAAAGAAGTTAGATAAGGCAACAAACTTGATTTACAAGATGGAAAGAAGTCATTTTCTTTGGACACAAGATATGAGATTCTATCCATAAAGCTTAATGTTTAAATTGTTGTCATTTTCAAACAAAATATAAATAAATTACAGAACAGTATATGAAATTATCAGGGCCAAATTGATTACTGTTCATTTTAAAAAAATCATTTAAAAAAAAGAAAAACAAAAAAGCACCTGTTTGATGTTTTTTCTTTTTCTTTTTTGTTTCCAAACTTTAAAACAATTTTCAAACATGTTTTTTAAAAGCCGTTAAACGAGAACAACGTAAGTTTTTGTAATGAACTGATAAATAATCTATTCTGTTCTTTCATTCTCAGTGTATATTTATATATAAATAGATTTTTAAATAAGTAACTCCAGATATATTTAAAATTTCATATTTGTGTGTCGAAAATAATTTAAGATAATCTATTTTGTCTGAATTTTCTGAAAACGACAACTTTTTATATTAAAATTTAAAAATAAATTTATAAGTATTTATAGTGAATGGTTTTAAATTTGAAATAAACAATCACTTGAAATGAAAAAAAAAGGTAATTGAAGTTTAAATAGTTATAACTGTTAATCAGACTCTTTAATTCTTTAAGCAAATTCTTTGGCAATAGAAAAAAAAAATTATGATATTATTTTCATGAATACTATCAAACAAATGAGAAGAGAGTTATAAACATCATTTTTTAATAAAAGAGACTATTAATCATTGATTATAATTTATACCAAACATATCCTGAAAAAAAAGAAACCATGACAATACTCTAGTATTTGTAATATATGAGTCTTAAGCAGAATTTTAAGTTATTAAAAAAATTCTATTAAATGTACGCTGATATGATACACTGAGAGTCTTAATAAGACTTGTATCTTAAAGATAAATAAAAGTTAATTCTACTATTAATTAATTTTTTAATCTGTTAAAGATTAAAGTACAAATTCACGATTCTCTTAAAACTGTAAAATTTGTAAGAGACTTTTAAAAATGATATGATTAGAATAAACTCACTACTAAAAAAATTAGAATGTTTTTGCATTGGAGGTGTTGTAAAGATATTTGATGTTATCAGGATATTCCCAACCGCTATAGGCAAGGAATAATACATGGAATTTATTCATTGAAACATCAACTATTACTTTATTAAGACGGTGATTAGTGGAATTTTCGTTTTTTTTTTCTCATGACAAGGTAAAATGGGAATAACTTGCTAGCAAAAGTAACTTCAAGATAACTCATTTCGCTTCGACACACGTCAGACCTGGAAAAATGGATGAAATAGTGGGAAGAGAGAAAACTTTTCCTGATGATAGTGGAGAAATAGTGGGAATTTGGCTCTCTTTTCTTTGAAAATACGTCCTTATAATCATGTCATCAAACGTTATTTTATTTCTTTATTTTTCTTACAAAATCTATACATTTATTTTACGACATTATTTTGAAAAATAAAGCTTACTGATTACGCACAGCTAATGCAAAAAGCTTTTACACCATCAAGTAGGGCTGCTATTAATAATGGGCATCTAACAACATTCATTGGGCTTTAGCAGAATTAGGACTACTAATAGAAAAATATCCTTTCAAATTTGGCCCTTCTTTAATTTCTGAACCGCGTATAAATTATTGGCAATGTGATTTGATAAGATGCCGAAGCATCTTTTACAAGATTCATTTTTTGTTTTTCAGTCCATGTTAGCTTGTAAATGTGAAAATCCCTAAAAAAACATGAACATATAGTAAATAACACACAATTTATGAATGAACATCAAAGCCAATAAATATGAAAACGATGTAAAACAATCCAATCTTTTGTTATAAAATTGTCCGGGTCCAGGAAAATTTTATGTTACTACAGTTTTCACTTTCGGCATAAAAATAACAATCTGGCTTCTGTATAGTAACACCACACCTCCAAGCCATGGACATAACATAAAGATTTTGCTTTGATGATTGACAACTTCAATCCTACGCAATGCTACAACAGGGATTGGTTACCGAAAATTTTCAACCTCGAAAGCACAAGCAGTTCCATCAAGTGAGGCCGAAACAAGGTAATCCCGATTAGCAGACACAGAAAGAGACTGAATGGCATCAGAATGTCCCTTTAATGTTTTTACACATTCACCAGACCGGCTATCCCACAATCTCACCTTACCATCCACACAACCAGTAGCTACATATGATGCACCGAGCCATGCCAAACATGTCACTCCATCCTGTCCCACAAGGCAAAGTTAACTTTAAAGCACGAGATATAAGCCAGTGTATGGTGCAGACAGACCAATCTAGTCTCTGAATGCATAAATAAAGCAAGATTACAACAAACCTCGTGTTCACAGGTGGCTCGGGGTATTAAATGCTCTATATCCCAGATGATCAATTTTTTATCCATGCCTCCAACTGCGGCCCAGGAATCACTATCATACAATTTCAAGGAACAAAGTTATTGATGACTTGTAGCAAATTTAAGAGAACAAACTATTCAAAATTCCATATGTATAAACTATTCATATTTGAGCAAGGTTTGGATCATTTTGCTCTCTATTATTCCTCGTGAATAACTACAATTATTTCTTGAATCGGTGTTTGTCACCGAGTAACTTCTAGTTCAGCTATAATAAGTTTAATAACAATTCATGAGGCCATGACACTCAGTTTTCACTCATTTTAATAAACAAACCCTATTATACTATGCCTGTCATTCTGTTATCAACAAGGGCACGTTTGTTTTACAGTATCATAGTGTTCCCAATAATCATATTCCTTGGAATATTATACCCAGGAATGATATTCCTATAATCATGTCTGGTTGATATTTAATAATTTAAAAAAGAAGTAAAATTAAATTGAAACATATAAACATAAAACGAAGATAGAAAAGAGAGAACGATGTAGTGATAATAGGTAGTTATTGTGGCGATAACTTCCATCCCATGGCATACCCACTCCCTTCCCACGGGGCATACGCAGTCTAAAATGTGAAGGGGTCATTTTCTTGGATATAATGTTATCAGAGAATACATTTTCTTAATCATCTCACAAAAGCAGGAATATTTATTCTCGTCTTCACGTTCCCAGGAACGAAAACGATGACGTTAAACAAACACTCCACAAGACTAAAGACTTTTGGCTGTAACATTGCATTTGTGGACCTATATCATCATCATCATCATTGTTTTCATCCCTTTCAGAAAACCTCTCCGTCCATTAAAATTTCTATTGTACACATGCAAGATTGCACATATAGATAGAATATGAGCAGTCTCTTAATCGTAATACATACCTTGGTGAAAACCCTACACATTCGATGGAATCTGAATGAGGAGCAAGGGCATTATTATCAACAACCTGTCAAACATAAACATGTTTCTTAGAGACAAAATGGGAAGGTAATAAAATCTGTAGAATGCAGATACAAACAGACAATTGCACGGCATAAAGTGGTGAAAGTGAAGGAATTTGCTGTCATAAAACAGGACAAGATAGGCTACAGTATTAAGGACAAAATTCTTAGAAAACTTTGGTTCATCCATGAAACACAAAAATAGTAAAATTGAAGACCTCCTTAAGAGTCTAGCTAGGTTACATACAGACTGCCAACCTGAATTAACTAATTACTCAATTTCCAAACACAAGTCCACCAAGTAACTATTATCCGTGTACATTTGGGCATGACAAAGATATACCAATTTGACCAATGTATATTGAAGAAAGGATGGCAGCTGCTTTGAAGTTAACGTCGAATTAAGCATCAGACCACTCTTGCCATTGTGAACTTTAAATTAAACATAGGTACAATATAGTCCGAAAGTAGTCTTGCTAATCGCTCCATGATCTGATTCCCATACATGTTCACATGCTTGTTCCCTTTAGCCCTTGACAGGAAAGAGGAAATTACAAGACAACAGTAGTCCAACAAAAATTGTTCTTCAGTCAAATCTTTATAACTGACATTGGAGGCTATTATTCTTTGAATAACTACCAAGATATTTAGCATCAATCAGTTCATTAGATGATTTTACCTCAAATTTCTTTTAAGCAACTATTGTCTCTGACATTTTCAGTAAGATATATAACTTGAAGTCATAAGACAAATTTTAGAAACATTATCAATAGTGAAGACACAGCCAAAGGCTTCTTAGAATAATGAGACATACCCGAGGCAAAGACACGAGACAAGACAAATAGACTAAAGAAAACAGTGCAGTGAATATCAAATGCAACGAAAAGACATACTCTTCCTGTGGTAATATTCACAATATGAACAGATCCATCCTTAGAACCAGAAAGTGCGAGAGTTGAAGTTGAATTTATTGTCAAGCATGTTAACCCCTCGGTATGATATGGATGGCCTAGAAAGCAAACTCTAGCAGGTTATAAAAAGAAAATAGAAGAAAAAAAAGGAAAAAAGAAAGTTTGCAGATGAAAGAAAAATTATTAGATTTTTGTGAAACTATCATGACATGATATCTATCAAGTTTCATATCTTGAATGGTGTCCCTACTTCATATAAGAAAAATAGATAAAATATGCATGTGAAGCAAGCTGCTTTTAATTGATTTTAAAAATTGCTCAAACTACATACTATCCTTTTTTTTCTAGTGGAAAATTCAAGGATATGTTTTCAAAATAAAATAACTACAAAGAGTTGTAATACCACAAACTATTTAGACGGGAGGCATGAATAATCGGCAATATGTACTACCGGGACATAGAAAGAAAACACAATAAACACAAATAAAGAGCAATTTACATACCCCGCACAACATGAGTGCTTTCTGCACTTTTTGGATTCCATATTCTCAAGGTTGCATCGTTAGATCCAGTACATATTATTTTCCCTAAGGTATCAAGTAAAAATAAACAGAAGCGTGTAAAATTATATGGCACAAATAACAACAATTAACAAAAAATGCACTAAGATGAAGAGAAATACTTACCATCAGGAGTAAAATCACCACAGCTTACACTATCACCATGACCAATAAATGTATTAAGTAAGGCAGCATTATCAGTATTCCACATCCAAATGGTAAAATCCTCAGAACCAGCTAAGAGTATATGTCCTCTTGGATGCCAACTAAGCCACTGAAAAGTTTCATGACATCTAACTTAGCAACTATTTAAAACAAGGAAAAACAAGAAAAATAATGACATTTCCAGTTGATATGTTCTTTTACTAATAACTACAAAATAACACCTTGTTTTGACTATCAATCTCACCTCAATGCCCCCTCCAGGACCTTCAAGTTTTTTACCTTCCAAATTTCCTGATACATCCCAGACTTTAATGATTCCATCTAAGCTTCCTGATGCCAAACGCTGTCCATCATAGCTAAAAGCTAAACTAGATACAGATTCTTCATGACCTGCACAAATTTAATAATAACAAAAGTCATTTGGATGTTCAATAAATTGCAAGTAACATATCTTGACTTTACCAATTATTGTGCAACAGCACTAGTCCTAAATGGAAACATATCAATCCATGAGTAAACCTGGAGTCATGCAAATACCTTGAAGCTCAAAAGCCCAATCTCCTTGGCCAATCTTCCAGAGAAATCCTCTGTCATCTCCACCCCCAGTAGCCACTAGGGCTGCATCAGTTGGGCTGGAGGCAACTGAGTACAACTCCCCTATATAAGAATTCAACAAAACAAAGAAAATACCATAAATTCCCTGGTAATACATTGCATACATAAAATACACCACTTCAGAATTTGAAAAAGGGAAAATAGTAATGATAACAATGATAATATATTGTCAATAAAACATTAGCAGAACGTCTACTTAGAATCCAGAATTTGATCTCAATCTAATTAAGTCTCAGCAGAATCAGGATACCTATGCATAAACACAAACAAAAAGGTACAAAACTTACCAGTATGAGCGGTGAATTTGTGCACAAAATCACCATCCTCGTCCTCTGAAATGGTTCAAAAGAATATCATTATCAAATATATCATCGCATAGAAAAACAATACTTCTAAATTCTGACACAATGAAGGTATAACAAATTAATAACAGTTGAAAATTTTCACATAATAGAGAAATAATACACAAGACATGCCACATAAAACCCTACTAATATTGAAATTAAGGATCAGAAGGTTTTACAGAAATTCCCTACCAAGTTCAGAATCATCATCAGCGTCAGGAAGATCTTCATTATCCATTTCAACTTCATGGATAATGTCAGTCTCGTCAATGAAAGATGGTCCGTTATCGTCTTCATCATCATAAAGAGGTGGAGAACTCATTGTGTTTGCTCAATTGTCAATGAAATATTTTCAATACTCAAAAGCTGAGAAAAATTAATCATTATCATATACCTTCTTTCTTTATCCAATCAAAACCAAATGCAAAAAGTACCTTTAAGGTTTAAACTTGTGAATAATCAATAAGTACGGACGATTAATATGTATACATCATAGAAGTCAAAAGTAAAGGTGAATTTTAGAACTTAGGCTAATGTAAATGATATGCAACGATATGCAACTGATAAAGAATAATGGAATTTAAAAGAGAAAGCTAAGTGAAATTACCGGAAGAAAAGGGATAAAGAGAAGTGAATCTTTGATGAGGACTTCACTTGTGGTTTCCGTACAGTTACTTGCTTCTCTCACTTATGTTCCTCTCTTCTACAGCGACAATGGAGGGTGCAAAGTGGAAGACACGAAAACGGGTTCTGAGGCTAGGAGTAGGACTGTCAAAACGACCCGACCCGCGCCCGTTTGACCGCTCACTTCGTCACACTTTATTAACGGACTGGACCGACCCGGCCTATTTACAAACGTACCAATCTAATTCGGACCGCTTAAGAAAAAGCCGACCACAAGGTTGTTCTACCTGAACCCCCATTATTATTAACTACACCTTAATATTAATGAAAAAAGACTAAAATATTAACATTATAACTCTATCACAGTTAAATAGGGATGAGAACAAATATATAAGGAAGGAACATATAACTGGATGATAGAATGGATCAGTCCAACCCAGCCGGTCCGCAAAGTTGGAAAATAGAACCCATCCGGCAACACGGCAAGCTGGCGTAACGTTTTTTTCTTTTTGCACTGATTTTTTACTTAATTGATAGATACTGACCCATTTTGGTTTTTTTTTTTCTATCTTGTTGTGTTAGTAAATGGACTAATCCAGGTCGAGTATAACTTTTTTTTTTCTGCACTCTTTTGTTATTAAATGGATCCAATTTTTCTGTCTGTACTCTTTTGTTCCTCCTCTCAGCAAGTTATACTCCAAAGGATTATGATATATTTTCATTATTACTGAGTTTTGAAAAATATTTTTGAATATTTTATATTTCTTAAAAAGTAGTGATATGATGTTAAAATTCAGTTAAAATTTTATCATTTGAAAACTAAAATTTATGAGTCATAGTAAGATTTCACTGTCTCTTTAAGATTGTTAGACAACTCAACATAATTGTTAAGAGAACTTTTTTTCTCATGTATTTAATTATTCTTCACAAGTCTAACCTACTTGAATTTAGTTATGTATTCAATAAATAAATAAATAATCTGTAATTCAAAGTAAATAACACGTAACATATTCAAATCTAATAACTTTTATTCACAAAATCAACTACGTACTGTTGTTATTTTTTTTATTGCTGTTTACGAACTAAGTACTTAACGACTTTTTAAATTAAAAATACTTATTCATATATATATATATATATATATATATATATATATAAATAATTCTTAATTCAAAAGTACTGATTATATATACAAATACCGGTAATTCAAATATTTTGTTAACTTAATAAATCATACAAAATTAATAGGATAAAAAAATAACCAAGTCTAAAAAAATATCGGTGAGAGATAGACAAAGTCTTATATTTTAAGTATTTTTTTCAACCACCAAATATTTACTTACGTAAACTTTATGTACAAAACCCATAATTAATATATATATATATATATATATATATATATATATTTCTAATTATAATAATTTGAGGTAAGTATATGTTAAATAATACAGTGCAATGAAAAATCATAAATTCATATTATAATCACCGTTTTAAACTGACATATTAATTATTAAATATAAATTTCACATTTACATCATTAAATAATATTTATTTTATAATTGTAAAATTCGGTATAACTACAAATCTATTTATAATTAATATTATTTTATTATGTATTACAATAAAATATTTGATATAATTATAAACTTATTTATAACTAATATTCTAATATATATTTCAATAAAATTTATTAATTATTTATTTCTATTATAAAATATGTATTTAAATATTATATCAATCACTATTAGTAATTATAATATTTAAATACAATTATAAAAGTAAATTATTCATTCTAATATATTATTAATATTAATTTTTTAATTAAATTTCAGAAAACAAAATAAAGAGACATTCTATGGATTCGAGTCTTAAGCCAGTTAATAGAAAAATACTCAAATATTAATATTATATTTAGAATGATTATAATGGACTATCTGATCTTCTTCATTATGGGTTGACTATCTAGTCAACTAAACTAACTTGACGCATTTATTAATAAGAAAAATACATTTGAACACAATTCAACCCATAACAGATGAGTTAATTAATTAATTAATTTACTAACTCACTTAATTAATATATATATATATATATATATATATATATATATATATATATATATTGGTAATTGTAATTAAAATTAAGATCTAAATAAATTTTAAGACTAAATATAAAATTATTATTTAACATGAAATCATTAAAATCATTCTGATCACTTATCTAAATATAAGATTAAAGCGTTGATTTTAACTAAAAGATTAAAATCTTGATTTGATAAATCCACTGCGTCTTTATTTCATAAAGCATCTTGAATTAAACCCTCGACATGTTATCAATTTTGTTCTGAATTCAGATTTTACAATTGAAATTTGGAAAAGAAAAAAAAAACAGGAACATTCCAAAAGTCTAAACCAAATATTTTCTTTATCCCAATCTACTATAAAAAAATGTTAATAATATGGAAAGACTGAGTAACAAATAATTAAATTAATTTGATAATAGTGGTGATGGATTATTTTAGTAATTGAATAAAGATATAACCTGTATCAAGTAACTGTGCAGAAAAAGTACAAAAACTATTTTAGAAGAATATTATATAGAAACATTATTTATTCAAAACTCTTCGTAGAACGTCTATAAATCAACGGTCAAACGAGAGCAGTAAACAAATAGGCGCAAGTAAATAGGTCTCACCCTGAGAGAGGGTGAACGTGATACTTTGGTAAGCATTAAGTAAATTGTCCTGACCAGAGGAAGTCGGTTTAAGGTTGAGAGGAGGAGGGGGTGTTGTCTCGGCAGGGTGCCGAGTGTGGATACTGTATTAGGGGGAGTTGGAGTCAAACCGAGGGTATTTAGTCTCGGTATGATGGTGAGGGAGAATGCATTGATCAGTTTTATATCTGGCGATGTTTTTGGGTTAGTAGGGTGGTTATTATATTTTAAATATTTTATTTTGGGTGTAGAAGATGGAAGATAATTTCGTTTATGAGAGAAGTGG
>Ga0209589_1000671_pt1 | contig 50134 bp, 27 predicted proteins | sample CowpeawhiteBW_FD_187525 | JGI IMG/M metagenome (GOLD analysis project Ga0209589, IMG submission 187525) | Root nodule microbial communities of legume samples collected from California USA - Cow pea white BW (SPAdes) (version 2) | ecosystem: Host-associated > Plants > Roots > Nodule | place: USA...
AAAAAAAAGGTAGAGAATGAGTGTTAATGATTGCTGTGTTCCCATGCTTGAGGAAGTGGAACCAAAGTGTAGCGTAAAATTCAGCTTAGCTCGCTACCAGTACATGGGAGATTTCTGTCATTATCATTTACCAGCAACTTGTGTTCTTCATCTCTGATATGTTATCAAGAGTGTAAATATTTCAGAAAAGTACACATTCCACCAATCACAAAATTAATAACCATCTTTTAAATTAAAATTTAAAACCCAAGTTTTAAGACATTGATGTTTTTTTTTTGGATATATATGTTGTGAATTGTGATGCTAAACCAAGGACAAAGTAGGAATATTATATTTCTTTCACCTTTTCATTTTCTTGTACCCTCTTTAGCAGGGATTAAATAAACAACTTAAAAGGAAATGTACATAATAGTAAAGATTCTATAGTATTACCCAAAAAGAACTCAACAATCAGAATCTTTAGTTAATCGTATTTATGTGTATAACAGAAAATGAAAAAGAAACACCAACAAATCTCTACAATAAAAATTTTGCACATGCAAACAATTTGTTCACAGGTTTATACTGTACATAGGTCAATCTGTAATGTGTACAACACATGTATACGTGCAGCCGTCGCATGCAAATGATATTGCTTAAATGACATCATCATGATTTGTACTCATATTTGTTTCTTTATTAGCCCATCAGTGTGTTAAAGCAAACTCTTGTCTTCCTTAAACTTATTTTTGGGTAAAAGACAGAATTGATCTCTGCTATTATTCGTCAAATGTTGTCACTATACAATGATTGACATAATATTATTCAAAATCCATATTTCTGTTGATTGGTTCATGCAGATTAACATAATATTTCCAATAAAATAACGTGACTAAAGTTCGGTGCTTCTTCAAATGAAATTCACCAATTATTCAATTATGTAGAAGGTGGCTTCTATGTTTTATAATCCATAATGTACATCCTTCTAACTTGTTATATAAAAGAGCAAGAACCACGAATTTATATAATTTTTAATAATTTTAACAAATACAAAAAGTGTACTGGAAAATGCATTATTAATATATTTTTTCTCCTTAATTTGATTAAGAGTAACTCCAAGGGATGACGAATCTTAAGGGTTGTATTGTCATTCATGAATGCAATATTCTGGTTTAATAATTTCATCTTTATGGTGCCTTTCGTCCTTGACAAGATACAGCTCAGCTTTACTTTGTTGCTGAATGGGGTAGAACGTTTTATTCAGAGTTTTTATTAGAACTCACAATATACGTGATAATGATGGCGTACTAAATTCAATCTCACTTCTGAAAGCTTGCAAGAAAAACAATCATCTTTAAATCCATTAGAAAAGGCAAAAAATAATTATTTCACACTTATCTATCCCAATCAAGATCAGCATCATATATTTGCGAAAGATAACGTAGGAATCAAGTCCTAAAATATAAAAAGTGCTCCACTTGACGGAGCCTGGTGCAAAACACATTTCACATCTAACATCACTGAATAAGGAAGTCCATCAATTTTAGGTTCTAAAGACAGAGACATAAATGTAATATGTAATACAATTGAAGAAATAAATAAAACAGGTGGAGAAGGAGGGATAAAGGTAAAGCCTGAAGGATCAAATGACTGGTTGATTCTTGAACCCAAAGCTTACATTACCCACTTCTGCCATCCTTGTCTTTTAAGCAAAAACTAATACCAAATGCAAATACTATCCCCACTCACACCAAAACTTCTTTCTCAACATTCATGAATTTTGCTTCTTCATTCAGTTTATTATCCAGGACTCTCTTTCCTCAGTAGTCTCTAACTAGTTTGATCTATACTGAAAGGTATATTCAGATCAAATGGGTTCATTCCAGACACCGATTGGAATGAGAAGTTCCACATTGCTGGAAACTTCGTGTGGGTTCCTGTTACAGGAACTGCAGGCAAGAGGCATATTTATTTCATATGTATTATGTCTGTGTTTTTATAACTCCTCTTACATATCATGTTTTTCTTATCTTGAATGAATTTAGATCATATGGGATGAAGTTGGAGAAGATAAGTTCGAAAGGGAGAAGGTTCTTCTGGATTTGGAGCAGGAGTGCCTAGAGGTTTACAGAAGAAAAGTTGATAGAGCAAATATATCTAGAGCTCGTCTGCATCAGGAAGTGGCCGAGGCAGAGGCTGAATTTACTCACCTTCTTTTGTCCCTTGGTGAACGATCTCTACCTGGACGGGTATTTATTCCTTTTAATAACCTGCAGTTGGTAGTTAAACAATCACAACTAATAGCAATGATAAGCAAATAGGATCCTATTTGACACCATCTAAAATGAACATGTTCTAGTTAATTAGTGTCAGTTACAAATTATTGATTGAATAGCATTTATGCTTTTAAGTACCTCTTACTGTTCAAATTCGACACCATCTTCTATTATGAGATAATTTTGAAAAAAAAAAAAAATTAGAAAATAGATAAGTTGCTGACCCAACCTTAAGGAAGCAATACAATATTTGCAAGAGAATCTTCTTAAATGTGACTTCCATAATAATATTTATGCTTTCCACAAGACATCATGAATCAGTGTGGACTGATGGCAGTACTTACTGAACAGCCGGAGAAAAGAGCAGGTTCACTAAAAGAGCAGCTAGATTCAATCACCCCAGCACTCCAGGAAATGCGGTTGAGGAAAGAAGAGAGGCTAAACCAGTTCCGAGGTGTGCAAGGTCAAATTCAAAAAATTTCTGCAGAAATTGCTGGTAACTCAGACAATGAACCTTCAACCATTGTTGTAAATGAGAATGATCTTTCACTAAAAAGACTTGAGGAGTATCAGAATGAGTTGCAAAGACTTTACAATGAGAAGGTACCTTGACGCCATTTATGTTTTTTACCCATCATTGATTGAGAGGGGTGGTATCCTTCAAAATTGTGACATTTCAAATAATTTCTTGTGATTTCATTTGAAGAATGAACGACTTCAGCAAGTAGAGAAATACATAGACATGATACACAGCTTGTCCACGATCTTGGGAAAGGATTCTTCTGCAATCATCATGGAAGTTCATCCAAGCTTAAATGATTTGTGTGGAATAACAAAAAATATAAGTGACACTATCTTAGATAAACTCAATATCACAGTGGAGTCCCTCTTTGAAGAAAAGAAAAATCGGCTGGACAAGGTAGAATACTACTATTTTTTTTTTTAAAGCTTTTCTGTTATTATTATGAGAATACTAACCTGGTGGGTGGCTATTGTAAAATAACTACGTGAGAGGCTTCAAGTATTTCAGTATTTTTCCCTTCACTCATGTGCTTTCCATTTCGCTACTTTGTCATATTCTTGATATATTATATTTTACAGCTTCACCATTTAGGCAAAGCACTGTCAAATCTATGGAACCTTATGGACACACCATATAGTGAGCGACACCCATTTTCTCATGTAATCCATCTGTTGTCACTTTCATCAGCAGAAGTAACAGACCCGGGAAGTCTTACTCTAGAAATAGTCCAGCAGGTAGGTATCTAACTTAAATGATCCACAAAATATCAGAAACTAAATTGTTTAAGAAACCCGTAACTTTTTACAAGACTGAAGCTGAAGTCAAGAGACTGGATCAACTAAAAGCAAGCAAGATGAAGGAGCTATTCCAGAAGAAGCAGGAGGAGCTGGAGTTGATATGCAAGAAATCACATGTGGAGATTCCTTCAAGGGAAGAGATGAACAATATAATTAAACTCATAAACTCAGGTGAATCTAAGAAACTAAGTAATGTGTGTCAATTCCCTTTCAAAAACTGTACATGCTTATGTACTTTAAAACATCAGACTTGAAATTGACTTACATTTACCACAGGTGAGATTGATCATTCTGATCTCCTCTTGAGCATGGATGAACAGATATCCAGAGCAAAAGAAGAGGCTTCTAGCAGGAAGGCTATCATGGAGAAAGTGGAGAAGTGGATGCTGGCACGTGATGAGGAGCGCTGGTTAGAAGAATATAGCAGGGTTAGAATTTTCATTTGAACCTATCTTTATATATAGGTTTAATTAAAGGATAAGTTATCTATAGTATATTTCATAATCCAAATGTGCTATCAGGATGAGAATCGATACTCAGTCAGTAGAGGAGCTCATAAAAACTTGAGGCGTGCTGAACGAGCCCGTATAATGGTCAGCAGAATACCAGGTAAATTTATATACGATTAAAAAACATAATTTAGACCAAAAAGCTGCAAAACCCCATGTACTTACTTACAAACCATGATTGCGATTCCAGCTTTGGTAGATATGCTAATAAAAATGACTAGAAGTTGGGAAGAAGAAAGAAACAAAGTTTTCTTGTATGATCAGGTAAGATATCTTACACTCAGCAACACTTTAGAATATTTATGCTCAAAAGGTATAGAAGAAACAGTCTAAATAATTCTTATAAGAGAATACGTGACATTTTGAATATTCAAAAAACATCCAGCATTTATGCGAGGCTAAATAAGTGTGCGTAATGAATCTCATCTATAATATATTCCATGATGTTATAGTCGTACACACTGTTAGTGTCTCAGATAACCTGATTGATATCAAGTATTAAAACAGAAAACTTGCCGGTGCCATTCTATGAACAGTTTACCTTTATCATATAATCAAGCCATTTAATATTAAAGATTGAACTTTCCCTTAATAAAAACAATTAGCATACGGATACACATGGGAACTCCTTATACAGCCAATGTCAAATTTTCAACTAATGGCGGTAAATATTTTGTCATACGAGCAATTAATGAAATTCTAGCATCTACTATCATGAAATGTGCCGCATCACAAACTCAGTCAAACAAGTAACTCCATAAACCATCTTATATAGCAGAGTTAGACCTCAGAACCTCACAAAAATGATAAAAAAAAAAAAAAAAACTAAGCAAGATGCAAATCATGCAGAAAACTTCTAAACTACTAGATTTATTTATGTTGACCTGAAATGGTTTCAGAAAATGTATCAATTTCTTTACTCTTGGTCCAGCATATGCGTTTGTGAATTCCCTTTTAATAGTATGATGCTGTGGTTTGTTGATTTGATAACAGCATAAACAAATGATATCTACGTAGGTACCACTGATGGCTATATTGGAAGAATATAATGTGCTACGACGAGAAAAAGAGGAGGATATGAAAAGACAGCAGGTGTAGTACAGTGACAGACAGCTTCATACATCAGTTTGAACATCAAATTCTGGTTTAAATTAAGTTGTTTGTGAAAAGGTTCTTGCCACGTGAATTGCTATGCCCTAACAACCTTATCCCCACCTCGTTTTTCATGTTTGTTTTTCAGCCTTGGGAAAAAAAGAGGATCCAAAGCCAAGTAGTTGAGCGAGAAAATACTTATACGTCAAGACCCAGCACCAGCAGTAGACGTCTTCCAAGTAGAAGCTTGAATGGAGCTCTAGACACTTCTGTGATCATAAACAGAAGGCTTTCTATGGGAATCCACCAGCTGCCACCCAACAGCATAAACTCAGGAAATCAAGGCGTGTCCTTCATTAAGGATGGAAGCAATGCTTTAAGGAAAAAGATTTTTGGCGACCCTGCCTTCACCTCTCATATGCGATGAGGCATCATCTGCAGTGTCAACACACGATATACCCATTTTCCCCTAAAATTTCTGTCATAAACCTAGATTTTGACAAAAATTGCTTCAGAAACCTTCCTTTCCAAGAACACTGTTGTGGACCTGCAAAAAAAATAAGCATGGAGATTTTAATGTACTTGGGTTTCTAATCTTAAGTTGCCGTTTCATTGTTTCATCTTGCAATTTCTGCATCGTGTATTCCCGTTTCAGCCCCAGGATAGCAAGATGCATTTCTTGATGTAGATGTACTTTAATCACAAAAATAATCTTACAAATTTGAATAATTATAACTATTCTTGTATTCACGTTGCAACACATTGAACATGATTTCACAGTGATAAAAAAATTCTCGTTCAACATGTTCTGAAAGGTAAAACTGCTCCCTTGCACAGTCGCTATATAATCTTTGCCAACTACAAAACTGCAAAGCAAAGTTGGAAAGGATCTGTTTGGATACGAAGTCAGAAGAATTTTTTAGCGCTGTTCGACCACAAAAAGAAAAAATATATTTAATACAAACAAAAACTATATCAATAACCGAACAATCTTGATACATAACTAATTACAATCCCTCTTTCGCATTGTTAAATGGTAAATGTTATATCTGATTATGATCGCATACAAAATCTTAATTGCGAGTATAAACAAACGTAACCCTAAGACTCATCTACCGGTACTGGCGATTGAACTTGAGATGGAACTTCCGGCGATTGAGCCTGAGAAGGAACTTCAGGCGATTGAGCTTGAGAAGGTATTTCGGGCGCTTGAGCTTGGGCAGGAATTTCAGACGATTGGGCTTGGGCTGGATTTTCAGGCGATTGAACTTGGGCTGGGTTTTGAGGCACTGGCTTTCGGAAAAACTGATCGATGCGACGAGTACCAGGCGGCGGTGCATCAAGTTTTGGCCGAACAACGGGCTGAGTAGGCCCGTCGGGTTTGGCGGGCCGAGACGGCGGCGGAAGATCGTCGAGGAGAAAATCCCTGGTTGGCTGGTGCCTCTTAACGGCCATTCTCAGGTGTTCCAGATTCACGGTCTTCCGTTTCTTTTCAATGGCAACTTTGGCAGATTTTTCAGCCAGAAATTGGAGGAACAACTCTGTGGAGCGCGACACCAGGAACAACGCTTCTGAACTCACTCTCTTCACATCCTTGTCCAGCGTTATGATCTTCTTAACCCGACTCTTCGGGAATTCGAGTTGAGCCGACACCTCGTTCTCTTCTTCCTCCGCCATAGTAATCTTTTCAACTCTCTCTTCTCTTTCTACGGTGAAGTTATAGACAGAGTTTTCAAATTGGCGGGAACCAGAAATTACGAGGGGTATTATCGTCTTTTGGACCACCCTTTCCCGCCATTCGTGAAAGAAATGCGAAGTGGGCCGTATTAGGCCTTTTTGAATTTTTGGCCCAGGCCCTGACCAGGTCAAGTCTTTCTCTGCGTTTAGTTTAGTGGAGTGCTGGAGTTTGCAGTTGCAGAGTCACGCGTTCGGCATTCGGCGATCACAGAACGGAATGGAGTTTTCTCAAGATGATTTCGATCGGTTACTGTTATTCGAGCACACGAGGAAGACCGCTGAATCAAACTACGCTAGGGATCCTCTTGACGCTGATGTACGTATTGTTCTTCGCTGACCTAATATTCCTTCCTTACACTTATGCATGTGAGTTGCTTTGATCACACTCGTGCTTTAGAAGCTCTGCATGTAATGCATGAAATGAAATTGTTTGTAGTGTCGTTTTTCTGTTATTAGGCAATGTCACATTGCATTATGTAATATTGGAACGTCAAAACATAGATATAATGAAATTTTCTTCGAACTAAACTTTCATCTCGGTGATTAGCGAAATGCATGTTTGGTTTTGAATTATGCAGATTAGTGAGGTGAAACTTCAATTGAATAACACGTAATTGGAAATTATGTTTATGGAGTTATGCGTTTTGAAATTTTGTAGTTTAGAGAATAGCTTAGGTTTATTTTTTTTTCTTACAGAGATAGCTGGAACAAAAGTAAATGTGTCTAAACTTGTATATGAATATTCATACAGAATCTGACCAAGTTGGGGGCAGCTTTGGTCGAGTTGTCGGCTTTCGAGAAGCCTCAGGATTCCAAGGCGATGATTGCAGGTATATCGCGTGTTAAATTGGGCGAAATTTAGAAGTGAATTTTTGTTTTCGCAAAGTGAGGGGCAAGTTACTATGATTGATTGATTTGGGTTTTGGTGGAAACCGACCATCTAAACAGATGCCATTTCAAAGCTGGAAGAGGCTTTGCTAATCAATCCAACGAAGCACGACACTCTTTGGTACTTGGGAAATGCACAGACGTCATATGGATTTCTAACGCCGGATATCAGTGAGGCAAAGGATTATTTTGGCAGGGCACATGAGTATTTCCAGAAAGCTGTGGATGTGGTAATAATGTGATTGCTATATGTGCATTCCTCTTTATTATTACATGCTGTTGCAAATCTAGTAGATACTTAATGGTGGTTTCTGAAATTGTAGGATCCTGAAAATGAGCTCTATAGAAAGTCCTTGGAAATTGCTGTGAAGGTAATGGAATTGCTATGACCACTTTATCAATATTATATTTGCACTTGATTTCATTCTCGTGTTCCAAACTTTACATAAAGATATCAAACCAGCTAAAACTACCTTGTGATGTTTGTTGTGACCCAATGAACGTTTAAATATGTTCTCAACATTTTTATTTAGTAGCATCAACTGTGTTAACCTTTTTTCAACTCAAAACATCATACCCTTCCTCAACTCCATAAGCATTTGTAAAAGAAAACACATCATTCAACAGCATGGTGGAAACACTATGAACCATGTACCAGACAATCTTATACACTAATCCACATTGTACAAAGCCTCAAATATCCCCTAAGCCATTGCTGGAGAAACCACATGAACCAGCCCTGTTTTCTCGTTTTAATCAAACCGAAATGCCACTAACTCATATAACCCCTGTTATCCAAACTGCAACATCCATGAATTATCCACAAATGTCAACCGACCCAGTCGTGAACCATCACCATGAGCAGCCATCACACTTCCTTACCTGCACCACTATACCCAAAATGCTCAGCTTTGAATTTTGATTCCATTGAAAGGCTCAACATCCATTGCCTTTTATGTCATTCATTCTTATTATTTACTTGTCAATGTATGAAAAACTTTAAGATTTTAGTGAATTGGGGGTTTCCGTAGTATGAGTAGTCAAAAGGAGAGATCAGGTTTTAATCTTGGACTTAACATTACATGTTTACTTAAGGGAACAATATTAGTTTTCTAATATATTGGTTCTTTTATTTGTTATTGATTTTGTTGTAATCGCAGGACTTCTTTGAGACTTGAGTTTTTAGGTAGGTACATATCTTTTAAAATTACTGTGGAAAAATAATGATAAACAAATTGAATATTATATCTGTGTTTAGGGTGAAAACAATAAAATAAATTAATCAAACAATGCATGTAACTAAATTACAAAAAATCACATGACAACTTGAGAAGCCAAACCTAATTTTTTTTTTTTTTAATTTGGTTTGTTTGCTTGTTTGCTTTTTTAATTTCCTACTGTGAGTTCTCCATTCCTTTAGAAAATACGTAGATGCAGGAATTTTCTCATTAGGCTATATATTATTTTCACCATTTGCATCTTTTGCGAATAATTATTTTGTTTCCTATGTTTTATGTTATTTTCAGCAGTAAAACGAATATTTAAGCTTTATTAATTATTTTTACAATTTAACTTTGGTTAACCATTTCTAAACGGGAATATCTTAAGGGTACAATGTTATAATTTTTCATCATTCCTTGGGAAAATTACACTTTTAAGCTTAATATCTATTTTTATAAGCTAGTTTTCAAAATATATAGAGAAAACTGATTAATAAAAAGTGATTCCTACTCTATATATTAATTTTTAAAAAAAAAAGTTCTTAGTTACTTATTGTCTTGACACCCTCCATTATATCGGTGATAAAGCCTTGTGTTTGCTTGTGGATGTTTGTCATTCGACATTTCACAACCTTTATTCACATGTATGATAAATAACTCTTACTGGTAGAACAACTTAGGTATTCTTTCTATATGCAATCAGGGCAATTGCTTTCTTCATTCCTTTTTTTTTTCTGATAACATTGTTTAACTATATATTTTCTACTCTGACGGCTTGCTGTGAACCATGCTTCATAGGCCCCAGAACTACACATGGAGATCCATAATAACGAGCTTGGTCCGATGAGTAATGCGGGATCCTCTGCTACTTCAAAAGGAAAGGTTGTATGTATTGAAATTTTATTGTATTTAATTAAATTTAGTCTTTGTATTACATATGCTGATTGATGACCTAAAATCAACTTCAACCTGCTCTGTCTTGTTAATTGAAGTGGCTTCTTGATAATTTCAAAATGCTCAAAGCAGCTCAAATGGAGTTTTTGTTTTAGTTCTGTGGAAAAAGCCTTGTTTGAAAAAGTTACTCATGATTATTTTGTATGAGATTATACGTATTCAATAATCTATAATGGATGGAGCATGTTATTTCCGATAATCGATCCATGTCTGCTTTAGCCTGTTTATGGATGAACCTTAATCATTCATTGTTTGTCTCATCTCAGGAAACTAAAAGGCAGAAGAACAATGACTTTAAGTATGACATATTTGGATGGATTATTCTTGCGGTGGGTATAGTAGCATGGGTGGGAATGGCCAAATCTAACATTCCACCGTCACCTCCTAGATAAACATTTTTCTTTGATGCATTATTACCTAAGAAATTGGTGATAGGTTTTTCATTTTAGACTGAAACTTGTGTGGTGTCAACTTACTGACTTATTTACCATCAACTTTTTTTCTTGCCGTCCAAAAGATTGGCTTTTTAAGAATGAGCTTTTTTGGCATATGTCGTTAAAGTCTCTGGATACTGATAATGGTATTTTGACACCTAATAAAAAAAATTGATACCCATTTGACGTTATCATCCATTACTTTTCACTTTCTTTTTTACTTTACAAGTACAAAAATTTTTAGTTTTGTTTATGACTATTTTACCTCATAAAAGTAGTGAGGGAATAACCTATATATTTTATTGTTGCAATTCAACAAAATCTCGAAATATGTGACATATGTGCTATGTTGGTGGAATGAAATGAATCCAACTTATTACTTTTAATTCATTGGTTTTATATTTACGTTATGAACAATGAAACCCAAACGTTACTTCACCAAATTTGAATAATGGTAAGAGAATTTTATTTCGGATGATGCCGTTTCAATTCACATGTATCCAAACATCTTTAACCATCAAATTCTTAAATAATATACCAAATAGTGTTTGTTTTGGTACTTCGTAAGTGGGTAACTTTCTATTTTTTTTTTTTTAATATTAGTGTATTTTATATAACTTTTATCCTTTGAGATTTGCGGTGTCGGATAGGGACGTTAATTATTGAAAACATTTATGGTGTCTAAAAACTTCAAATAAAAAAATGAATGAATAATTTAACTTTAAAAATAGAACTGTAGCACAAAGTAAGTTCTTTATAATATAATTTTAATTTATATATTTAAAGGTAAACATATATATTTATACAATTAATATGTATCTGTTATAAATATGTTTAATAATATGGAATGATTACTTTTCTTGCGCATCGTACATGCTAAAATATACTACCTATGATTAAAATCCATTATAAATGAAAAGAATTCAATGTGATTATAATGAATAGTTTAATTATGATATAGGGTTATCTTTAGTTATTTAAAAAAAATAGATTAAAGTTCTATGTTACCATTTATATTTATTATGAAATAAATTGCGAAGAAATAAAGCTTTGGAGAGATAAGTCAGTGAGTTAAGGGTAGATAGAAACTAATATTTGTGCAAAAACGGACTAATATCATTTTATAATTTTCAAATAATACGTTAAAAAAACTGGTGGGAAAATGATATGTATATTAAGTTCTGTTAGACAACTTCCATGACCACTTTTAATTGTGTATTTCTTTTCCGTTTTCTTATTATTAAGACTTTATTTAAGAAAACAGAATCTTTTATAGAACATAACACCCTATTGGTAATGCACCTAACGTTATTGGTAATTGTTCTGATACTCGACTTAAACAAAAAATATACTAGCCTGTTCATATATTTGAGTTATATTAATCCACAAAATTTGTAATTGAACCATTATCAAACAGACACAGATTGTGTACTCATCAAATCGTACTTCAGATTGTGTCCACATCATTGATTCGGCTCAACTGGTTGAAAAACACTGTACTAGTTTTTTTAATTGATTACATTGCTTTTGTTCAACCGCTTCAACAAGCAAAGTATCTCTCAACCCTAATTAATTGATTACATTATACTTAATAAAATAATAATAATCCAACTTAATCCATAATTACCTCCAGAAAAACTTGAAGTCCTGAAGCCTTACAGAACTACATAGAACAAAATCTGAATATGACTCAAGCTGTTTGATTCGCAGTCGAATTTTAAATTGGTTCATCACTCTATGGTTCGTATTTTTGTGTAGTATGATAACACAGGTCTGTCCATCCTATTTTGACTTGTCACATATTTGATCCGTAAAAGTAAATACAAATTGATTTATATAGTTCACTCCAAATTGATCTGTGTTCGGTATAAAAAAATTAATAAATTTATTTTTATTTAATTAAATTAGTGTTGAAAGGCTCACATCAACTAGAGATAAGTCAATTTCATAACATATAAGTGAAGTGCAAACCTTACAAGCCACTTTTGTGGGGTTGAGTTAGGCTTAAAACTCACTTATAACATGGTATCAGAAGCCTAACCTAGCGAACTTTTGTTGACATTCTGTTTCACCCGATATCGGGCCGCTAACGAATCACCCACTAATTTCTTGTCCCACGCATGAGATGAATATACCTCGGCGTGAGGGGGTGTGTTGGAAGTCCCACATCGCCCCCGGTTTTATGGGTTGAGTTAGGCTTAAAACCCACTTCTAACAACAATTAGTGAAATTAATAATTTATATATGCTCACGTATTAAAATAAATAATATTCATAATTATATAATTTTTAATTTTTAAGTACAAGTCTGTTGAAAATAAAAATGACTTTGAACTAAATTAAAACAAGGAAAAAAATGTGAATGAGAGAATTACTTTTGGATTGACCGAATACAAATGAACAATCTATTTTTGGATAGACTGAATAAGAAATGTGAAAGGATAAATTTCTCATAAGAGACACAAATGACATATTGTATTAGTGTTAATGGAATGTAGAAATTTAAGTCGATGCGGACCAAATATAAATCATTGCTAACCCACAAGTACTGCAAGTTATGCATAGGGATGACAACGGATCGGATCAGACACATATAGTACTTATTAACAACCCAACCCACAATAGAAAAATTCAGTTGTTACCCATCCTGTTACCTGTCAGGTTACCTGTTAAGAAAATACTTGCGAAGAAACTATGGATACCCACAAATATTTAAAAAATATATATTTTACAAGTTTTTTAAATAAAATTACAAATAAATATAAAAATAAATTTAATTTAATGTAATAAAATATATATTAAATTTTGATTTTAACTAAACGTAACTTAATGAAATTTATTTTTTTAGCAAGTAATATAAACTCAGGTACGGATAATATGATATTCTCACACAATCTATTTATGAACAAATATTAAAAAATATATATAAATAATAAATACTCACACATATCTACTGTATTTTATTTTTGTAAATATCCGGAAACATATATTTTTTTTATCATCCTAATTATACAAGACAAACCTTAACAAATTATTATCCTAAAATACTCCATCAATCCCTCGTTTTTTTCTTGCAAACATGCGATCCACCCCGTTCAATCCGTAATTCTTTTTTTTAAAGAGGAAGAACGGTATACAACACATCCATTCATGGCCTCAAGGTCCACCACTTTCTTTTAATGGTAAGAATAATTTGAGGTGGCAAACTTTCATTGGTCACCATGCAATTACTCATAAGGGAAAGCAATCTAATTGGTTATGTATAATGGCCACTAACACACATCGAAATTGGTGTACGTACGTGTCTAACGTGTGCCCTATGATACACCATGTAACGTTAAAACATCAAAAAGTTGCATAAAAAAGATTCCACTTACATTAATTTTCTTCTCCTAAGTTTCTTCGAAATTGTGGCAAGCAATGTTTTCTTCTATCTCTTGGCAATTCTGCAAAGACAACCTCCTTTATTTGCTTTTTGTACTACTTAATACATTTTTCTTTCGAGATTGGATTTGCGTTAATGCTCTTTTCCTTCACCATGGGATTTAATAATCATTATAATCACTTCATAGATCATTCATATGCATTTGGTGCTTTCATCCAATAATCACTTCGTTGCACAAAGTATCTATTGTTAGTGGGTGTTCTAAATTTTTTATATTTATTATGCTATTTGAAAATGACCCTTTCAATTCAACAAGAACAATAATATTAATAATAATTACTCGAGTGACTAGATTCATAGGCATGGGCGGAGCCACGCTTTCTTTAACTTATTTATAGATAGAGAGGGGTCAATATGTTTTATCATTATTATTATATTTTTTTGTTGAAAGGTGGTAAAAGTTACTTGCTTAACTTTCAAATTGTTTTTCTTTTATTGCATGAGTTGTACTTTTCAATCATTTAAATTTATGTAACGTGAGAAAGATTTTGGATTTAGATGTTATGGATGAAAAGAAAAAAAAAAGAATTCAAGTAAGAGATTCTAATAAAAATTTGATAAGAGAAATCATGAATTTATGGTTTTACTCAACTTGAATTATGGATGGAAAAATGGTTGGGTTGATCCGTCATCATGTAGGAAGATTAACGGGTTAGGTCTGGGCTGTTAGTTTTTTTTTAACTTTTTTAATTTGTTTTCAAAATTTTAAAATTTATTATATATACTTTTATTTATATATATTTATAAATTAATATTAAAAACATATTTAATCAAATAAAATATTTTTTAAAATTTTAATTGATTAGTTAATCTTTTTAATTAGATAAAATAACATAATTATTACATTTACATGTTAAATTATTCAATTACAACTAATAATTAAAACTTAATTTGTTAGTGTTAATGATTTACATTACAATACTATTATATATTTACACATCTAAAGATGTAATATAAAAGATTTATCTTTTTAACAATTTAAATTTTATTTTTTAAAAACAGATTGGGATGGACCAGAACAGATTGACGAATTAAAATCTTAAACACAACCTGTCCCTTTTAATATGGACTGACAAATCAACCTGTTGGGTTTAACCCATTGTGTCACCTCTAACTTTAATAAATGGCATTAAACTGATAGAGAATAACTTTGAAGGATCTTTAATTAACATTTACAAGCTTAATTAGTAGCTTATTTATCTCTTAAACAAGAGCATTCAATAAATTAGCCACTATATATATAAGAAACATTTTTAGAATTTATTTGAAGTTTTGTTTATCAATAACGTGTTAATAAGATATACAACACACGTATTCAAATGAGAAAAAAATGTTTAGGTTTGATTACTATATTTAACAAATTAAAATGAAAAAGTTATATATCCACAGTAATTTCTCCAAAAATAAACTACAAAATATTAAACTATTAATAGCTGACTGCCGCACTGTCTTTCAATATTCTCCAAAAGCCACCAAATAAAGAATTAATTAACACTGTTATTTCCATCAATTAAAAAAAAATTGTTATACTTCCCAGGTCACTAGGGTATCTATTAGCTTTGGAAATTTTTATTGTACGGATATGGAACCAATGTTATAATATACAACAAACTTACCTCAAATCCTCAACACATATAATCAACGATTACCATTTCAGATATTTGACATCAGAAATGCCATTATTAAACTCATAACAAGTTAAGTCTCAAGCTAATAAATTTTATTAATATTCAAATATTTTATATATTTTTTTCCAATTCATAAATAGAATGAATCAAATAAAAATAATTGAAATTTGTCTTGAAAATTTGAAGTTCTTGGTCTTGATATAACTAAATGTGATCACTGTGATGAGATTAAATTCCAGCGTATGATCGTGTGTGAAAATAATGTAATATGGCATATTGTAAAGTGTGATTTCTTTATGAAGTAAAGAAAAACAAATTATATATGCCATACAGCTTGCGCTAAAAGGAGAATCTTCGGATACATCAAGGATAAAGCTGTTTTTTTTTTGCCATGAATATTATATACCTGGACACTGTTTATCAATGTTGATTTTATTTCATCATGTCTCTACCTGCACACTGTTTTTTTTTTGGAAAATTATTCTTTATCTTCTATTTTTTATTTTCTGACGTGATTTAGTATAAATCATTAATTTTTATGAAATAAAAAAATAGTAATACAATAATCGATGATTTACACCAAGTCACAACAATAAAAGTCAAAAAATAGAAGTCTTAATATTTGTTTTCTTATGAAAAGAGTGGGCAACAAGATGATTAATAATGCACAAGTGTTGAAGGCGAAGAAGAAAATCTTGGGTTAGTGAAGTAGAAAACACATACATATCTCCATTATAGTTAGTTTTATAAGTATAGTGGAACGAGAATCCTTCCCATGATGTTTCTGGGTTCTGTCTGACGTAGATTACGCTTGCTCTATATCATAAGCAAAACCATATATTCTTTTCGTAGCAATCGATCTTCTGCAGAATATCACACACCCCAAATCTATGTATATAACTTTAAAAAACTAGATAATGCGACTTGATGCTATTTTTCTGACATGCGAATCGCAGTATGAGACCATTCAACATTTTATATATCTCATCTTTTCCCTCTAAAGCATTCAATATCAACCATGCATCCACAAATAATCAAACATCATTAACCTTATTAAGCTCTAATCTAATCATTATGTGCTTCATTAAACTCTCGTTAATTGCCATTAAAATATTTTACGTCCTAATCCTTAGGCTAAGGCATGCAAGCGGGATGTCAACGAGACGGGTAGGGTACGGATAATAACTTCCAGTATCTTATTTATTGGATAAATATTCGTCTCGTACCCGTATTCATATGTATTGGATATCTATTTTTCTATCCATTACAGGTTTTATTCGCGGATACCGGTGGTTATGGATATTTTTAACTTCCCTAGATATGAGAGGTTTAACTTAACCATGATTATCCAATTAACCATAGATAAAACTTAACCTTAACCACTTCACTTCACTTCCCATGGAGTCTATATATACCATGCATTGATCCACACACATTGCAACCCAACAAAATCTCTCCTTCTTAATCATGATTCCAACACTTGAAACAATGTTCCAAAGCACCTTCTCTTTTTCTTCTTCTTCTTCTTACTCTTGGTCCCTCATCACTCTTTTCCTCTCAACGCTACTCACTGCTCTTGCTATCTCCTTCAACTACTGGCTTGTCCCGGGGGGGTTCGCATGGAGAAAACATCAGAACCATTACAAACACCATGCAAAACCTCCCGGCCCAATGGGCTGGCCCGTGTTAGGGACCCTGCCTGAAATGGGCTCTCTGGCCCATGCAAAACTTGCTTCCATGGCCACTTCGCTGAAAGCAAAGAGGCTCATGGCACTCAGTCTTGGAACCAACCGGGTTGTTATCAGCAGCCACCCGGAGACCGCGAGAGAAATTCTTTGCGGGTCAGGCTTCTCGGACCGACCCGTTAAAGAATCGGCCCGAACGCTGATGTTTGAGCGGGCCATCGGATTTGCTCCGTATGGGACATACTGGCGCCACCTCCGTAAGGTGGCGGCCACGCACATGTTCTCTCCGAGGAAAATCTCCGATCTGGAGAGCCTCCGGCAAAGAGTGGCGGCTGATATGGTGAGGAAAACGTGGACGGAGATGGAGACGAAAGGGGTGGTGGAGGTTCGAGGGATATTACATGAAGCGTCTCTGAGAACCATGTTGGAGAGTGTTTTTGGAATCAATGATAATGGTATAGAATCAAAAAGAGAAGAGGTGTTGGGAGATATGATCAAGGAAGGGTATGAGTTGATTGCAACGTTTAACTGGGAAGACTATTTCCCCTTCAGGTTTTTGGACTTTCATGGCGTCAAGAGAAGATGTCACAGATTAACGAGTAAGGTTAAGAGTGTGGTGGGTGAGATCGTGGAAGAAAGAAAAACATGTGAAAAGCTGGTCGGAAAAACTGATTTTCTGAGCGCTTTGTTATCGTTGCCGGAAGAAGAAAAAATAGGTGAATCAGATACAGTGGCTATCTTATGGGTAAGTAGTACTCACAACCGCACGTGCTAACGTTAACATTTTCCAATGTTTATGTCTCGTATTGATCATGGGTATGTTTTGTGCAGGAAATGTTGTTCCGAGGAACAGACACAGTTGCTATTCTTCTGGAATGGATTATGGCCATGATGGTGGTACACCAAGATGTTCAGGTGAAAGCCCGCCAAGAGATTGACACGTGCATTGGCCAAAACAGTCACGTGCGAGACTCCGACATTCCGAATCTCCCTTACCTTCAAGCGATAGTGAAGGAGGTGCTTCGATTGCACCCACCGGGCCCGTTGCTTTCATGGGCTCGTCTCGCAACCCATGACGTTCACATTGACAAGGTCTTAATACCTGCCGGCACAACTGCAATGGTTAACATGTGGGCCATATCACACGACTCGTCCATCTGGAAGGACCCGTGGGCCTTCAAGCCCGAACGATTCATTGATGAAGAAGTGTCGATCATGGGTTCAGACATGAGACTTGCACCGTTCGGTGCGGGCCGCAGGGTGTGCCCGGGCAAAACATTGGGCTTAGCCACTGTTCATCTGTGGCTCGCAGAGTTTCTTCACCGATTCGTATTGGTTCCGGCGCATGTGGATCTTTCAGAATGCCTTAAGCTCTCTATGGAAATGAAAAAGCCGTTACAGTTCAAAGTGATTCCTAGGTACAACACCACTAGCTCTTGAACTCAACTTAGTAAATCCATGCACAATAAAGGATATTGTTGTCCAAAAAAAATGTGTTTTATTAAGGTGGAGTTGGAAGTTATGAAACACTGTATGAAAAAAAATGAATAAGTACAGAGTACAAGTTCGAGATAAACTAACTCGTGAACCGTGTGTTATCTTATTTTGAAAGTACAGGATGTTGTTTTAGTAATATCAAAACTCACCCAATCACTCATCGGATGAAGGTTTTGGTAGATCTCTAGTTGAATCACACCAACCACCCCATATGTGTAATGAAAAAATATGTATGTATATATTATTCTGTGTCGTTGTTTAATAACAATAAATTTGGATGGTTTTTTGTGGTAAAACTTATCATCAAAACGTTACTATAAGTAATGGATAATGTTGGGTATCATGAGATCGAGAGAAATCAAAATAATATACTCCAAATTTATATATATTTTAAAAATTTAATATCAAACTCCTCTTTTTTATTTATAATTCTTTAAATCTTAAAATGTTTACTTTAATTTAATGCTTAGATCTTTAGTATTATGCTTTTAAAATATATTAAGAATTCAAAATATGTAAAGAAGTAAATCACATTATTTTTATTTTTATATAATTTTTCTTATCATTTCTAAATAATGTATCTATTATTTTATATATATATATATATATATATATATATATATATATTAAAAAATAATAACATATAACAAAAAATTGATAGATGTAATTATAATAATTAAAAAATAAATATATGATAATCACATACCAACTAAAAAATGACATATATAAAAAATACATAATACATTACTTTTTATTTTATATTAATAAAAAAAAATATATAAAAAATTCATAAGATAGAAAGATATTATTTATTAAAGTAATATTTCATTAATAAATTAGACAAAAAAAATTATCTTTTATATTTTTAATAATAAAAGAACATATAAGAAATCAAAATATAATGAATAAGTTTGTGTCTAACTTCCTTTTTTCTTTTATAAACAAAAAGAAAATATATGAAAGTAAAATTAATACAATATGAAAATTATTCAAAAGATAATAAAAGATTACATAAAAAATATTTCAATAAATTTGTTTAATTTTATATTTTATCATTTAATACTATTAAATGTTATAATTTATAAAATAAATAAACATGTTCATAATTTAATTTTCATAAATATATATGCGTAGTCTTTTTAGAAAATTTTGGGAATCAACTAAGATCCTCGCCATAATGGATCAACATAGAGAAAATTATCAATCTTGCTACTTTGTGATTAAACTTTTTTACATTTTTTTTTCTTCTAATGACTCAACAATAGCACACGTATTTGTGTGCATTTAATTGGAGTTATGTGATGTGTCTATTTTATATTGATTGGATTAAGTAATTGTCTGTCAATGTCCTCATCATAGTTTTGTTTTTTCCTCTGCCAAAGAATCTCTACTTTACAATATTATGCTTAAAATGGGAAAATACTGCATTCTACACACCGTAGTGTTTTAAGCATTACAAACAAATTTGATACTCATTATTAAAGCAATTCTCAAGTCCTGATTGGGAAATTTTGAAATACTTTTGAGAAATGAGTTTTAAATTTGGACTGTTGCAAAAGTTCAGTAGGAATAACATATTTACGAGCTTAGCTTTTACGTTGAAGATTCATTATTATGACTTTTTCCTTTGATCTATTTGCTTAAAAATAGATAAGTTTAATGAGAGATGAGTTTCTAAATTTAATATCTGTAACTTTTAAGTCAAATTCAATTCTTATTGATGAGCTTTTTAAGATATACGTCCACTTATATATTATGAAACTATTTTATTTTTAATCAATGTAAAACTTCTATCAATATTGTATATTTGAATAACAAATAATATAACAACTTACATAATTCAAAAATTCGATATCATAATTATCTTATACTAATAAAATACACTAGATGAAAACAAATACCTTGAATAATATATCTGAAATAACAAATTTACAACTAATCAAATAATAATAATAATAATAATAATAATAATCCCTTAAAGATTAATCAACTCGTTTAAACTCTCTTCAATTCGAAATTAAGTAAAAACATACCATCTTCAAAAGCTGACAATAAAATTCTATTATTTACTCTAAAAAGCCACAATAACTTTAATATATAAATATTGACTTAGTTCCATAAAAAGAAAAACTTATAATTCATTTATATTTATATGTTTCAAAGTCAAAGTTTAAAGCTAAATAGATAACTTGTAGCTTGTAAAGATATATTTCACATAGTCTGCAAAATCTTATTAACGATTATTATGAAATACGAAATTCCAGTTAATTTTATTTACAAACTGGTCTCTTAATTAAAAAAATGTCACAGAACATCGAATATCATGTACAGAAAAAAAGAGTTCATTTTAAAGTTTGTAACAAATTATATATATCATTTTAAAGCACATTAAATGCAAGTTATTTTGTAAGTAATTTTTATTTTATTGTTTAAAAAAACAAAATTATTTTTTTAACAAAAAAAGTTAATAAATAAATATTTATTTAAAATTTAACCATGTAATTACATTTTCTTACACTAGAAATATAACATCATTTTAAAAAAAATACCCAAAGTTATATTGTCCTTTTCCACCTAATATCATTTATGTTCTCATGATACTTGATATTGATGACATATTTAAGCAGCAACATGTCACATTAAATATATTTTAATATTTAATAATATCAAAATTGATTGTAGACAGTGTATAAATATTTTTTATGTAATAAGAAATAATTAAAAACACTTAATAGAAAGATAAACTTAAAACCTATTTTCTCACATAAAAAAATTGAAAAATTCCATTAAAAGAAACACAAATATATAGTAAATTTTCACCTCATAAGACAATAGTAATCAATTTAAGTACGGATGAGAAGATATGAAAGAATAAATAGATGAAACCTAATGACTAACTTACTAATAAAATTTTGTAATAACATCAAATGAACTTATAAACTAATAAAAAAAAAGACAAAAAGAACAGATTAAATATATGCATAAGCCACTATTCTCATAAAGTAATTATACTAATTTAAATATCATACATACAAATTAAATATAGGATGCAGTATGTTCTATCTAAATTATCTAACAATACATAAATTTAAACCATACCAATTCAATAAATTGAGATTTATTTAAAATTGAATTAAGACTCACTCTTATGCTCTATTTAATAGAAGGATAAATAATAAAAGAATCAGGTGTGCGAGAAAAAAAAAAAAAAAAAAAAAAAAAAAAAAAAAAAGGTGAGAAGATATTGTTTAGTTGAAAAAAAGTAATTAAATAATACATTCGACAAATTAAAAGAAAAAATACAATCAGTTATTTTATTTTATAATAAATTGTATATTATTGATTTTTTACAGATTATACAACATATTTATTCTTACTATTACTGTTCATTTTTGCTCACTTGTAAAAAAAAATGAAAAGGTTTTTTTTTGTGTCAATGATAAGTTGTTAAAAATGTAGGAGTTTTCAATTTTCTTTAAACTTCTGAGTGAATGGAGGGAAAATACGTCTGAAAATTTGATGAAATTTGAAATCACTTTTGAAAATTTTCACAATATGAATATCAAAGAATTGAGGTATCTGTAAGCAATTTTAGGAAATTTGAGCGTGTAAAGAAAGTAAATTAAGAGAGGTTCATACTAGGAAAACTTGAATCTGGTTTTGAAATTCAAAATAGCACTGGCCATGTGGTCACCACCACGTGACAGCAAGAATGTGAGTCTCACTCTCTCAAAACTGCAAAGATATTTTTGATGAAAAGACACATGTTGGTCCAGATGAGCGCGTGACTTCCACTTGATCAATCTGGCAAGTGACACAAGAGAATAAAGAATCATTTGAAATATCGGTGGACAAGAATAAATATTTTTAATTACCTTGTTTAATCATTTTTGTTCTGCATTATTATTTATCAACACATCCCTTTGTGCTGCAAAAAATAATTTTCCATCCTTGATTGTTTTCCCTCTCACTTTCTCATTGGAGGGAAAACATCCAAAAGAAAATTTCAGACAGGGAAGGATATAGCTTCTCCTTCAACCACTGAACAAATCTAGGGTTTTATCCATTTCCTTGAGCTCATTTTCTGTGAGTTGATTCTTTCTCTTTCTTTTTGTTCTTTCATCTGTTTTTTCCTGTTAAAGGGAAAATCACTGTTAATGCATGGGCTGCTTACTGCGAGAGTTCATAGCATTTGATCTCGGTACCAGGTTTATATGGTGTGAGCTGGAGCTTATTGGGTTATCACATGCCTGTTGCCATAACTGTTATGTTTTTGGGTCTGTTGCGTTTTTAGGGTTTTGTGCGATTTCAATGGAAAGCTTCACAATTATCTGCCCCTTGTTCTGTTCCATGCTCGGAATTTGGATACTAAAAATCCAATTTGTGTTGGGTAGTGGATTTGATATGCTTGTAGATGTTACTGGTTCCAGTCATTTCTTCTTGATAGTTTAATGGAGTTCTGGGGACTTCAATAAAGAATAACTAATTCATTCATTTATTGTGATGATGTATCAATAGCTGTTGAAAATTGGTTTGGTTGCATTGGAACGGATTTTGAGTGTGATCATGCTTTTTCTTTTCTGCTTTTAATTCTGCCTGATATAAATGTGATGAATTATAGTCCCTTGCCATTAGGAGTGTGAATTTTGAAATTGCAGCTCTGAAGTTTTTAAGTCATTATGAAGATTCATCCTGGTTTTCAGAAGAAACTTACAAAAAGTATTTTTTGGTGTTGAATTTTGGATCTAAAAAAGGATCTTTGAAATTTGGTTCCTAAATGCACTGTATTAGGGTAGTCTTTCTGAACCTGTTTTTGATGCTTTGATTGTTTTCACAAAAATTAATTAGCTCACCACATATTCTTGTTGAAGTGGATATGCAAACTAAGAAAAAAACTTCTAGGCGAAATGCCAGAAATGCCAGTCAAGATCGCAGCAGTCCTAAGGTTTCTAGATCACAGAGGAAGGTTTCTGAAAATGGACGAGCTGCTGAAAAGAAAGTGACAGACCTAATTACATCATCTGTTAGAAAGAATAAATCTTGTAAGTGCCATTGATTGTCTGACAGATCTGTTCAGTTTTTTAAGATAATCTACATCAATTTTTTTTTTCTTATGTCTAATTTATCTTTTAATTTGTTTGCTATGATTTCTGCAATACATGACTAATAACCATGTTGCTTTTTTTATTTATTTATAATTTGAAATATCAGGTATAAATATATTATGTTATGTCCAAGACGATATGTCTTTGAGCATTAAGAAACTGTGAAATTATCTGATTTTACTTCTCATCTTCATGGTGTAACTTCAGATAACAATCTCGAGAATAAAGCTAGAGAACCTGTCCCCTCAACAGATTTGAATCATGAATACGAGTTTATGGACAGTGGGACTTCCAATCTTTGTTTGGAAAATGATACAGTTGATGGTGTTTCACTGGATTTTATGGTATTTTAACTATACTGTCTTTCTACTTGTCTTGGTCTTGCTGTTTTACTTTGTGTGTGTTTGGGTGCGCATGCTACTACTACATAAGTCTCTCTTTGTTTGATAGTTGGTTTTAATCTCTTAGACTTCAACTGCACAATGACTCAGTCATTTGGCAATGTATCTCAAATATAGTGAATTTAAGGTTCTCATGTACACTGAGCATGTTTAATATAGATCCTTTCCGACAATTGAAGTGATGATTTGAAGGGATTTGATTTCATGTACACCTGGGTATTGTTAGTGAATTATTGTTTTTCTTTTTCTAAATGTTTTGCAATAATGCTTCAGGGTTGTAACAATGAAGCTGCACATCTTGAGTCTGGAACTATATTTTCTCCTGGTTTTCACTTATCGAAAAATCCTGGAGGAAAAGTTGTTGATAGAGGTAAATGGCATTGTATCATTTTAATCATTCTTAGCTTTGGATTTCTTTTTCTATTTTCCATGAAATTTTCCTATATTTTGAAATTAATTTTTAATCCCCTTTTTTTTTTTGTTTCTATCTAGTTGATTTTATCAAAATTTTTCAGAATGAAGACCACAAGAGAATTTCTCCATGCCAAGAAATAAAGTCACCACAGGAAGATACAGTAAATGGTCCTGGCAGTGAAGACTTTGACACTGCAATGGAAATAGATATGAACAATTCATCCAACTTCTCTAATTCAGGGAGCTGTGGCAATCAGATGCATGCTTTAGGCACAGAAAAGGTGAACGGTTGCAATTCTGATTTTGATGGAAATGGTCTTTCCATGGAGGTTTCTGCCATATATCTTGCCATGAAAAACTCAAAGCTAGAATGTGTTGATGAGCATGGTCAGGATCCCATGTCTTCTGAAATATGTACAGAGGAGGATGAGTTCGAGGATTTTGATGATTTTGACCCATACTTATTCATAAAGACCTTACCGGACCTGTCAACAGTGGTTCCAACTTTTAGACGATTGTTGTTACCTAAGCAGACACGTAGTTGCCCTTCTACTACTCTTGTTCTGGATTTGGATGGTAAGAAAAAGTGTGCTTCAGAAGTTTTTCTTCTTCCTTTTTTTTGGGTTTATATATTATGGATGGTTTGTCCGTTGCAACAGAACCTATGCTAGTGTTCCGTCCATTTCTGTTTTGATGTCCTCCATTCCAATGTCCTTTTTCTTATCCTTTTTTGGGGTTGTCTGTCATTAATTTTGGCTTTGCTTTCTTATTTTACTATCATTCATTTTTTTATGTTGTTTTGTTACTCAGATTCTTTAATTTAATGTCAACACTAAACATCTGCAAGTATAGTTTCATTGGACCTATATTAAAGTGGTTATGTGGGGGTGAATCATCCATCTTGGTGCCATATTAAGGTTGCTGTTTAGTGACTTTTTTGTTGGTTCTTGCTCTTGGCTGACTGTCCTCCCCTCAGTTAAAGCAGTCTTTTGTCCTCAAATTATCATTCTATTTGATAAGTTTGCTGGGGTCTGTAGGTAGAAACATGCTTTTTATAGTGGAAATTCTAAAAGTGGTTTATTCTTCTACCATGTACCAGGTTTATTTAACTATTTTCATTTTCCTTTTCTGTTGTGCAAAAAGAACTTGTTGTCAAAGCTCATTTAATACCATATTTTTTACTCTGCAGAAACTTTGGTGCATTCTACCCTGGAACCATGTGAGGATGTTGACTTCACTTTTCCTGTTAATTTCAATTATGAGGAGCACATTGTCTATGTTCGCTGCCGCCCTCATCTCAAAGATTTCCTTGAGAGAGTTTCTGGTCTTTTTGAGATTATTATATTTACAGCCAGTCAAAGTATTTATGCTGAACAACTTCTAAACGTTCTTGATCCAAAGCGGAAGATATTTCGTCACCGTGTATACCGTGAGTCCTGTGTTTATGTCGAGGGGAATTATCTCAAAGATTTAACAGTTCTGGGTCGTGATTTGGCACACGTTATAATAATTGACAATTCCCCACAGGTATGCCTATACGTTCTATTGCCTAAGACCAACTTGCTCTTCTTATGATCAACATTTGTAATGTGGTAGTTGCATACGGATATATCTTTGTTGTGAAATCATGCTAAAACACCTCAATAGAAAAGAATTATCTCCTGACTAATGGTTATAACTTTTAGTTTAGTAGCGCTATATATCATTTAAAACACTAATATATCTTATATATCTGTTAACATGGCATGAAATTTGGTAATGACTTGTAATATAAATTGTTACCCTTTTATTTATAGGAAAAAGGTAATGAACATAGTTGTTGAAAATACCATGTTAAAGGTTACTTACTACTTCTTCTGCTGTTAATTTTTTTCCACCTAGGCATTTGGATTCCAGGTGGATAATGGAATACCGATTGAGAGTTGGTTTGAAGATCGTTCAGATCGAGAATTGCTTTCATTACTTCCGTTTTTGGAGAGCTTGGTTGGTGTTGATGATGTCCGGCCACTAATTGCAAAGAAATTCAACCTGCGAGGGAAAATTGCTGCAGCCGTGCATCCTCTAAACACAAATAGAAGAGATTTCTTATCAGAATGAATTGTGAGTTATAGAATATCGAGGAAGGAAAGTTATAGCATTCTTGCACTATGATTTTAACTTTAGCATTTTCTTTGTTGTTGAAATTGTAATGATATTCAAACTCTGAACCAGCAAAAAGAAAGGGGGATGATGAGAATGTAAGCATGTGTCGAGAATAGAAACCGATTATACAAAATAACTTGTGCGGCGGATACATGCTTCTTACTCTCCTGTTAATAAAAGTTCCCCAATTATTTTTATTTAGCACAAATCACTCTTTTGACGAATGAAATTGTAATGATATTTTAATGTTTTACACACTCTATGGAAGGTAATTATAGGGATACACGAAGAAATATAACCTACGTGTTTAGAACTCCACATAAATAAATGGATGTTGTTTCTGCTCAAAATATCGTTGTGATGCAATGGAAAGAAATTAGAATCACCAACCAAGAAGTATAATGCTAAAAATCTATAGCTTTTGTTCCTACGCATGTATAGAGGAAGGAGTAGTTAACAAGTTTATCAATTTTTCTCGTCAAATTCTTTTAATTTTATTTAATTTCATCACAGTAACTTCTATTTTAAGTTTTTCTCATTCAATTTAATTCTTTTTTATCCTCTTCTCTTCAATTTTTATTTATTTATCTATTTAATGAACACGCACTTACTTTCACCACCCTCTTCAATGATGGAATAAGTGCTAGCGACCTTTCTTTAATTACACCCTTTCTCCATTTTTCGTTCTTCGCAAATCTCCTACTGATGAAAAAAACAATTACTATAATAATTTTGTGATTCCTTTTTTTTTTATTCAATAAATTTTATCTCTTCTAACGAGGTTTAAATCTATATTAGGTTTATTATAATTTTGTTATCAAGTATTTATTTGTAAAAGTAGTTATTTGCAATTAAATTTGTTATCTGATTATTCACAAAAAAATTAATTCTACACCAAAGATATTCAATATTAATGCGGAAAAATATGTTAAAAGTTTTACATCCATTCAAAAGTGACAAAATTATAAGATATATTGCAAACTCAATGGCGTCATCTAGACATTTATGTAGCCCAAGTATGATAAGGAACAAAGGAAATTAGCGTTTGCAGAGAATTCTAGGCCTAACAAAACAAACGAAGCCTACGATTTCTCCTTTTTCTGGCGCCAACTCGCTCACAGAACTCGCGTGACTCAACAATAACAGACTCTGAGAAAAATTTTAACGGCAGTGAGTGCCAACTTCCGTGGCGCTGCATCGTATCGTGGCCCCTAGCTACATCAGATTCGGCCTATAAATATCACTCCTTAGCTTTCATTCCCTCCCGCCACATTCTACATTCAAAAATTTTATAATTTAGCACACTCTTCTCTCAGTTTTTTTCTCTGGAATTCAGATACCATGGTGAGACGAGAAGCCTCTTCTTCATCTTCTTCTCCTTTCTCTTCTTCATCTTCTTCCTCTCCCTGAGTCGGTTTCTTAATTTTCCATTTCGTTCTTTCAGGTCGTTGCGCAGAAAGTCAAGGAAGCTGAAATCACCGAGCAGGATTCGCTTCTTCTCGTACTTAATTACGCGTTTTAATATAATATTTCTTAAACAGTAGTAATCTGATGCTTTTACTGTTTTCGTTCGAGTTTTCTCATTGTGCTTCCAATGCTGCATTTCCTTTCCTGTTGATAATTTATTGCATTAATGTATTTTAGATTTCTTCAGTACATGTAGTTTGCAATTTTATATAACAGTAATATTTGTTTTGTTAAATTCTGCACCTGAGATTATTTCGTTTACACTATATATAATGTTTGCCGTTCCAAGTTTAATTTAGTTAAGTCGTATGGAAAAATTGTAGATCCACATTTTACTTCAATTTGATATGCTTTAGTAAATTAATACAGTGTCTGAATCACCTCACTTTCATTATCTAATTGAAATCTCGTTTGCAAGACGAGGAATCTGCTTCGAATTGCCATATTCAATATCAGTTATATCAGAGGACTATTTCCTGAGAAGTATTTCAATGATAAGTCTGTTCCTGCTTTAGGTAAAGCCTGTCTAACGCTGCAGTCTTTTTCCTATACTTTTCTACAGAATTTTCTGATTTTTTTTGACAAGTGAATTTCATCTAAATCTATTCGTGAATTGACAGAGATGAAGATAAAAAAACTAATGCCATTGGATGCCGAGTCTCGTAGACTAATTGATTGGATGGAGAAAGGCACGCTTGAACTATTGTCAAACTGAACTTCTGGTAGAAGATTGTGTAGCTTGCAACGCGTGTTTCATTTGTTCTATCCTATTTCTTTTGCAGGGGTGTACGATGCCTTACAGAAGAAATATCTGAAGACGCTTCTGTTCTGTGTGTGCGAAGCAGTAGACGGACCAATGATTGAGGAATATGCATGTTAGGCTTTAAGTCTTTACGACATATGATCGAATTCGGAATTGTAGTTAAATGAATACCGCATAACTTTTTGTTTTAACGAAAGAGAGAATGGCATCTAATTGTTACTCTAAGGATTGCTATGATCAAATGGAAAAAGCTGGAATCTAAATTAATTTATCTCGAGATTTTGTGGAGGACTCAACAATCTTGTTTGCCGCGCAGTTTCCTTCTGCTATTCCGACTCTGACAACCAAGAGGTTTCAATGAATATCAGCCGAACTGGAAACAAAAAAAGCCGGGGGGCCTTCAAGTGTAATTCGACTACAGAAATTACTCCCCAGCAGATGAGGTTGATCGCAAAAGAAAATATAATTTACATCTGTGCCGATCTTATCATGTTCACTCACAATCTAACTAATATAATTTATATTCGATAACTAGGAGTTCTGCGTGTAAAATGATCCGTACTCTGGTTCAGTTGATGAGAACTCTGGAGAAAATGCCAGAAGAGGTAAGTGAATAAATTCAAAATGCTTTGCTTAATAATTTGGAATTGATATATCTTCATGCTCAATTATTGGAAAATCTGACTTCTGCGTTATTTCCTCAGCGTACCATTCTGATGAAACTCCTATACTACGATGATGTGACGGTATGTGTTTTTCTTTTTTTATCGTAAATAGCAAATCTCGGTTCCTTTTATCTCTTTTATGAATTTCTGCATCGACCAGACTCGAATTGCTTTTTGGCCAGGTTGTTGTTTAATAGAGAATGGTTAATGACGTTGGTCATGTATACGCAACTGTGAACATTTCTATACTCTGTTATGCCAAAACCAAAGGCTGACTTATTTATATACAGGGTCGGGGTGATTTCAATATAACTTTTTTTTTTTTTTCCTGCAGCCTGCTGATTATGAGCCTCCTTTCTTCCGGGGCTGCACAGGTGAAGAAGCTTATCATCCATGGGAGAAAAATCCTTTGAAAATGGAGGTTGGGAATGTAAACAGCAAGCACTTCGTATTAGCTCTGAAGGTAATGGAAGAATATCGTGTTTACAGATAACGTTTTAAATCTACAAAAGTTTCTGCCCATTTTTTCCTCTTCAATTTTATAGGTGAAGAGTGTACTCGATCCTTGTGAGGATGATAACGAGGGAATCCCGGACGATGTGAGCAATGGCGATGATTCAATGCAACAGAATGAGTATTATGATACTGACAGTGAGGTAAATGGGATGGTGCTTGATATGACCGAAACTTACTGACATGCGATTGAGACAACCATCTAATTTAAATGAGATTTTACAACTTTCAGGTTGATCTTACTCAAGGGAATCGATATGTAGTTGCTCCAATAGGTAACTAGTATCATTTTTCTTATTACTGCACAACTCCATTTTCTCCGTTGTTTTCTTTTAACATGTAACAATGATAACAGATAAACAGCAAGAACAGGAAGACAATAGCATGATTGATGAAGGTAAATTTTATCATTACGCTTGTTTATATAAACTCAACCCGGAGGAATCATATTTGATCTGTCTTTGTTAGTTGACAAAGTAAAATACGTTCTTATTTTTCCTAGTTCTTTAAAACTGTTAATTCAGTTACTAGCCTGTAACTCTGAATATTTAATGATCTATGTTATGTTCAGACAATACACAGGATCCGGTGGAAGATGAGCAACAGCGGGTCCGGATCAAGGAGTGGATCAACTGTTGTCACCGTGACACCATTGAACTTACTGATGTTCTATCGAATTTTCCCGACATCTCCGTGGTACCTATTTCCCCCATGAATATCATAACACTGTTATGTTTTTCGTTAGCCATTATTTTATCTAACTACAAATTTTAGTTTCTTTTCTCATCTCTTGTAAAAAAATAATATCAATTGAGTTGTTTTACTTTCAGGTTCTAACTGAAGGTAAGAACGTTAAAAATGCTCGAGCTGTTCGCAGAGTTTATCAGTTGCAAGCTTTATTTATCTTTTCCTTGATTTTGATTGGTTCTTTAGAGATCATGGATAAGTTTGTTGAGGAAGGTGTGCTGTTGAAGATAGGGAAGGAATCCTACGCCATTAACAAGGACAAGGTTGACTTTTTTCTCAATTGACCTTCACCCTTACCCATTTTCCTTGTTCTAGTAATCCATTCCCTTATCAACCTCTTTCTGATGAAATTGCAACGTCAGAACCTTCAATATGAGTTCACCATTGTGAAAGAAGAAATCGACGGCCAACTTCCTAAAGTCTTTGACAAAGCTTTGCAAGTTGAAGATCGCTTATACATGAAAGTGAGATTTTATTTTTCCTTATATTTTTTCGTGTTTCCTATGAGGATCTTTGACTCTTTGCTGACTTGTAATCTGTACAACGTTTGTTCACAAAGAATGATATGGAGCTCAGGTACAGAAGTGATGTTTCTTTGGTCTAAGTAAAGTACCTCTATATCGATTTGAAATGAATTGAGCAAGATGCTGCTAGTATTTAGTATCATAAAAAATACTAAAGACGTTACTTACTGTGAACTATCTCTATCTTTCAAAAAAACATGCATCATCTGAAGCATGGAAGGATGGAGTTTCTAATCCGTACAGTAGAAGAAATATATTATCACGGACCTCTTAAATTGATGACTTATCATAGTAGTTGTTTAGTCAAATGACAGTTTCTTTACGTTATAATATATCCCAAGTTATGAGTAAATATCGCAGGCTCTCTATCATGCTCTTCCGATGACGCACGTGTCAATCAGTAAGATTCAAAGTTTGCTTGAGGGAGAAGTAAACCAGACGGCAGCTCGAAAGATAATTGATAAAATGGTGCGGGATGGGTTTGTGGAACCCAAAGGCAGCAAAAGATTAGGTATCAAATTAAGTGGGGATTTGGTTCTGCATGTTATACGCTATTATTTGATGTGATTTAGGCGCACTCTCTTATTGTGGAACCAAAAACACATTAGGGAATAATCATTCTGACTTGTTTCGTGGCTGCTGTGCCTCAGGGAAACGTGTAATCCATTCTGAGTTGACTGAAAGGAAATTCATTGAAGTCCAGAAAGCTCTAAGTACTACGGAAGATATGGTAACAACTACCGAGTATTTGTGGTTTATATCACCATTTTTTCCATGCATGTTGACAATTTTCACGTTTGTACATTTCACAGGATGTTGATCACTGTGAACCAAATAGCAAGTCCAAATTAACTGGTTTTCGTTTAAATGGTAACGTATTAAGGCCGTTAATGTTTTGACATTCCAACTCCGTAGCTATTCGATATTGGAACTATACCATCTGTTTAAATATAAATTAGAACAGTTTGTGAAAAGTGGAAATATGGAGGTCTTCTATTGTATCTTTCTTTCTAAAAAGACTCTAGCCAACTTAAACCATCGTGTTCTTCTTGTTGATCAGGAAACAACCATGACGTTTCTACATGTGGGGTTCTTCACTCCATTGGATCAGATCTAACCCGAATGAAAGTGACATCTGAGACAAACACTGACTCCGGGAATGGACAGAATACAACAAAGGCAAAAGAGCCCGGAAACACCCCCATAAGCAGGGTTGAGGCTGGTTATATTGATTAAATTTCTATTTTCTTTATAGTCGGATATTGTGCATATACAACTTATGTAAGCTATTTTGAAATTGTACAGCCTGTTATTTCAAGAGAGAGTTTCGCGATAGGTAAAGAAAATGGAAGAACAAACGGAATTGCAAATCAAGGGGACGAAGGCGATACAATTATATGCAGTAAGTCTTCCCAAGAGAAACGGTCAAGGAAAACTAGCGCGGTATGTTGTGGCTTCTTTATACCTTACACAGTGATATTATATTTTCTTTCTTTGATTTGGACATGTCAGTAGCCTGAAAGTAATTTTCTTCTTTTGCTAATTTTAATTTTTTGTAGGTGAAGGAGCCTATCCATCAAAATATAAAGCGACAGAGATCTGAGGTCTTGTGAACCTCAATCTGGACCCCTCAGTATTTGTGGATAATACAGTTACAGAAACAAACTTGTACACGCCTTCAGCACTATCATGTATGGCGTATAAAATAAATATTTGGTAGTAGCAGTTGATGCAATGACTTCATAGCCCACTGTTTTTCATTATTTGCTCACGTCAAATACTACTCTATTCAAGTAATGATATGTAAATTACTTTTAAATACAGATACTTAATTCATATTCTTTATCTTCTTTCCGTCCCATACACGAAAGGAAAACCATTTTTATGTTCTTATCTCATTATATTTATTTGTTTATTTTGTTTAATGTCAAATAGATGAAATGTGCTCATAAATTATTTTTATTGCTATTCGTACGTTGTATTTCTTACAAATTTTATTTGATGAAAGTTGTCCACTACCTTACCTGATCTTTATTCAGTCGTTACCTCGTTCCATTTCATTTAGAAGGACCACAATTTATGTAGATTATGTTTTTTATATTTTGTCGAATACTTATCTGACCTCTAACTAGAAAAATTAAGTCCATTGAAATTTTAGGAAGGTATGATTTGAACAATGGCCTCATAAGAACTTCAAATTTATGGCCAGAGTTAAGATAATAAAAAAATACAATTTGGAGAAATAAGTTACAAACTATATAATTAAAATTTGAATGTTGATAATTATAATTAGTGACTTCTTTTCATCTTTATTCAATTTAAAAATTGTTAAAGGTCAGGTTAGTGATAACATTTAATGTTTTGGAATTTAATTTTAGAATGGAATAATTTATTGTTTTCATTTTCGATTAATTTTGGATTTTATTTTCTGTGATTAATGAATTTTAACATAAATCTACTTTGTTGGATAAAATTGACTTAAAAATGTCTTACATTTGGGATAAAATTATTTTAATTTAAAATTAATTACTTAGTATTATGATATGAACATTTCCATATCAATCTATTCATCCGAATGTATTAAAAAATCTCTTGCATGACGTGTAGATCGCTTGTATAAAAGCCTATTTTAGTGTATTTATTCTCATAACGTTTATGCAGTTAATTTTATTTTAAATAATAGAAGTAAACCATAATTTTAAAAATTTAAATACAAAAATCACACCAAAATTAAAGGTGTGTAAAAATATTTGAACCATATAAATCAACTTTAATTTTCATTAATATCAATTGCAATCGTAAGGCTTAATGAGTTTCCAAGTTAAGTTATTGATTTGACTGGTTTGTGTTCTGTTTGTGAGTCTTGACATAAATGTAGATCCCGGTCGCTCCACTCCGAAGAAGGTTCTCAATTAGCAAGGAAGTGCCACGTGGCTTCTGGAAATAGGTAGTTTGCCCTAGAAAGATCCCAAGGAGTCGGTCCGAACGTAGACCCCACCCTTTGCATGACGAACACAGAGACGTGTGTATTTGATTCTGTTGTGCCATGCGATGAGATTTAGATGCGCATAATATAAGTTGCCCTACCATTACCCATTTAAACCAATTGCCATCAAACAAAGTTCAAGCTTTTCTCTCCGACACCGTCATCTCTGTCCATCCTGTGAGTCATTGAAGTTTTTCAGTTATTATTGTTTCATTTTTCTTCCTCCATTCTTTTCTTTAAAACATAATTGAACTCTCCACTCCTTAAATTTTAGTACCGATCCAGTTCTGACTCCTACAAATCAATGGCCAAGACCGAGGTTAGTTTTCAAAATTATATTTTTTGCTCTTCTGATTTTTCTTTTCTTCCATGGAGTAGGAGATTGTAAGTATTGTAGTGTAAGTAATCGATTGAGATTCTACTTTTTCCTGCAGTTGGAGGTAACGGTTGACAGGAAGAACAAAGACCTAAAGCACCTGGGGTTTGTGAGGATTGCTGCTATTCAAACCTTTGTGTTTGTGTCAAATCTGTATGAGTACGCAAAGCAAAATTCTGGGCCTTTGAGATCTGCTGTTGGAACGGTGGAAAACACTGTAACCACCGTTCTTGGTCCAGTCTGCAACAAGTTCAAGGGCTTCCCTGATGATGTCCTGGTTTTCGTTGACAAAAAGGTAACTTTTTTCTTCCTTTGCCTCTTTCTCATTTCACATCTATGTTTTAAGATAAAAAGTTTTTATAACCTCTGTTTTCTCTCGTGGATCTGATGATAAGGATGATGGCAAAATTAGAAGAATGGTTGTTGATGTTTCATACTCTGCTTGTAATCATCAATTGGCCTATTTCTTTCATATTGATCATCAATACGTGTTTCTTGAATTAAGGAAGCGGTTGCTGCCTGCAAATAAAAAGTAGATTATATTAGTGTGTAGTTATTCCCTTACGAAGATATAAGTAAAACGTTGGAAATCACTAACTTAGTTTTGTTGGCCAAACTTTCGATTTAATGGTGGTGGAAAGGTTTAACTTCCCCTGAGGAGGAGTTTCGTTGATTCATTGACCTGCTATTTGAAGTGAAGATTGACTTAATGATGCCGGAAAGGTTAAACTCTTGGCAAAATTGCTGTTTTTCTTCAGGACAACTTATACGCAGTTTCTTAGATGTTATTTCTAAAGCTCTTGGATAAGAATTGGGATTTCTCTGCTTTAATCTGAGTATTAAAGGCTTGAGTTAAAGGATTATTTGTCCTTTGTACACTTGAGATTCCATGTATTGTTAATTTATTGATCGATTTGTAGGTAAACTAATTAGCATAAGATTTGGACAGGTGGATGAAGCTACACAGAAGTTCGATGAGCATGCTCCTCCTGTTGCTAAGCAGTTGGCGAATCAAGCGAAGGGTTTGATTCAGAAAGTGGCAAACGAGGCAGGGAAAGTTGCTGGTGAAGCTCAATCTGGGGGACCAAGAGCAGCTGTGGTTTATGTGGCTACAGAGTCAAAGCATTTTGTGTTGATAAATTCAGTGAAGTTGTGGAATGGACTGAACCACTATCCACCATTCCATGCAATTGCAGAGATGGCAGTTCCCACTGCTGCTCACTGGTCAGAGAAGTACAACCATGTGATCAAGGCCATGACTCAAAAGGGTTACTGTTTCATTGGGTATCTACCCTTGATTCCCATTGATGAGATTGCCAAGGCCTTTAAGCAGGGTCAGGGGAACTTGAAAGGAGATGATGCACCCTATGTTGAAAAGAGCTCAGAGTCATCATCTGATTCTGATTGAGTTCAGCTTTGCGTCTTCAAAACATTTGCTTCTGAGAGTGACCTTGTTTCTAGGCCATGTGGTGGTAGTGACTTGGTAAGACTGTATAACTAATCCATGTAGAAGATAGGGTTCATGTAAATGGTCTGAATAATGCTCATAAAGTGTGTTTCCTCCTTCTATATGCCCATAAAATGTCATTGCTGCCACAGACTCTTCAATTTCATTTCTTTTAGTGGAACCCAAAAAATTGACTTAGCTTTTAGTTTTTTAGCATTACTTGTAGGACTCGCTGATCAATTCTTACTTTCACTTTTCTCTTAAAAGATAAATGGAAAATTATGTTGCGCATTGGATTCTGTGTCTTTACCCACTCAAACCATATACATGTTCCTGATTTCTATCTCCACACATCTATATACTGGACCCTTTCTTTTAACTTTCTTTCTGTTTTATCAAAGCATCATTTTAAAAGAAAAAAACAGTAATTGTTGTTACGTGTTTGTTTTGGCTTTACAAATAAGATAATCAGAAAACTGTTATTGAAAAATGTCGCTGTTACACACATACACAATTCTATGCTAGCATTTCTTTTTCTTCACTGTAACTCGTCGATTATCATTAATATGGTGAGATCTTTTCTTTAGCATTTCCTTTAACTTCTTGTTAGATGTTTTAATGTTTATAACATAAGTTTTATTCACTTGCAATTAATTCAATTTGATTCTTTAATTAGGCCGTAATCTCCCTGAATCATTTCGAATATTAATTTCTTGAATCAACAAACTTTTATTTCGAAAAAAAAAAACCTTAATTTTCAAATGGTAATATTTTAAAATATACATTCAATTTCTTCAAATTTAAAACAACACTAATGTTTTTATTTTTAATAAAGTTACACCTACCTCCTATATATTTCTATAAAATATTTGTTTTCTTTTATTTAAAAATAACATATTTATTAAGATCAGTTTTAAAACTAAGATTTTAAAATAGAATTAAACACTCTTTTCGTAAAATTTAAATAATTTTAGTTGTTATATTTAACCTTATCTATATGTTGTAGCTTAACTATGTATAACAAAAATAATAAATTATATTTGTGAGAAGATATTGTCTTAATAAATAACTATTAAATATATAATTAAATGTATTACTTTATATGTAAATATGATTTAGTACAAATATAAATATCAATCAAAATAGATATAGATATTATTTTAAAAATAAAATACGAAATGTCTATTTTGAAATTTAAAAATATAAACATTATCAAAAGAATTTCCTATTTACCCTACAAGCTATAGAGATGACTCTAAGGAAATATAATAAAAAAAAAGAATCCGTAAATCCTGTATCAGAGATATGATTACATATAAATTTGTCAATAAAAAAATAACTTTAAATAATATGTTTTGTTTTTCAACTTTAATGAAATTTGAATTAGTTTTTCTAAAAGAAAAAAATTTGAATTAATTTAATTTTTCAATTTTAACATTTCAAACACAACTTTTATTTAAGTATTTTTGTTTATTTACGTGTGACACATGATCGTTTAAATTTTAATTAAAATTTTAGTTAAAAACATATTTACTTAAATTCCACTTCAATATTAACTAGAAAACAATTTAAAACATAAATAAAAATGTTAGTTAAAAACTTATTCGCTTAAATATTAGCTAAAAAAGATAATTTAAAATATAAAATAAATTTAAAAAAATTGTTTAAAAAATTAATATTTATAAAAGTAAAAAAATAAATTAATTTAAAGTTTTAAAAGAAACTATTTTTACTTCTTACTGAAAAAGTTAAAAGACTAACCATATATTTAAGCCTTAAATAATTAGTAAAAAATTTATTGATAGTGATGAGTTTAAATAATTATGCTGATGTCCCACAAATTATCATTGCGAAACTACTCTACTTATTCGGTGTGAAGAATCATCCACCAATATTAAGAAACAATTATCATTTTCAATTACTATAAGAAAAAGATCCATTTCAAGAAAGAAAATAACATCGTTACAGTTGAAGGATTTTTTTTTTAAGATATATTCTGACAAAATAATTCTTTTTGTCAAACACGTCTTACCATAAATATACACTATTGAGATATATTAACGGAAATATTTCAGTTGAGTCATAAAATTCCTCTCAAAATATTTTTAACAAATATAAAATTATGGGTTTATGTAGTTAGAGACAAGTGTGGAATTTTGGGAATGAATTATTTTTTTCTTTTACTAATATTTGTCGGTGGCTTGTATGTGGATGATGTTTTATCGGGACAATAGATTTATTACAAGAGATGTGTCCATCACCAACTTTTTGTTATAATATTATAATTTTTGCGTATAATTCCAGTTATTTATTCTTTTAATGACTTTTTTTTTAAAAAACTGGTATTTGTGACTAAAGAAAATGAGATTAAAATAAGAGAAAGATGTTCTTGTAGAAGAACAAATAAGATGAGTTCGGCACAAGCGTCACCTTATCATGTAGTCCGCTATCTCCTCAGTTGGCTTCTCCCTGGTTGATACATGTCAGCTTGGACCCAGGGGTTACCTACAGAAGAGTCTTTGAAGGTTAAGTAAGTCAAAACTCTCAGAAGGTCAAATCAGTGATTAATGAATGCGTACCTTCAATTACTGGGGCCCATGCGTATTTATAGAGCATTAATGATGTCTGGTTATCTCGTGGGCCAGACCTTGACTAGGGCTCTAGCTTGGGCTGTGAGTGGGTCTGGGCCCTAATCCAGGCCCTTAAGGCCTATCGAACGCGGGGGCTTCCATTTTACTAAGTCTTCGAGAGCGGTCTGATCCGTTTACTTCTTGGCTTCACAGATGTCGTCCTTGGCCGCACACTGTCCTAGGTTGACTGCTTTGTTGTTACCTTAGCCCTTATTCAGTTATGAGTTTGATTTCATGGTAGCTCAAGTCGTGTACTTGGGTTGTTTCCGGCATGTGCGTGAGAGTTGTCATTTATATGGTTAAGTTGACCAGATTCGATATAAGTTAGGCTGACCCGGCCTAGGCTGAATACTTGGCTGCCTTGATGCATTGTTTCTTTATCTGGTTGGGTTTGGTTAGGTGTGGTACATCAGTCCTCCAACCTTGTCCGATATGAATTGTCGGTCAAGGGTGGTATGTGTTGGTATGCTAGCGAAACAGGCCAAGTGTGATCCAAAAAAAATATAGACTTAGATTGCCAAAAGAAATGAATGTTCACTGTTAAATTATGAGTTTAAAAAGTTGGATCTAAATATTGAATGGATCAAGAATAAATTAATAAAAGATAGTAAATAGGACTAAAAAAGCACCATTTCCAGAAAAAAAGAAACGAAAAAAAAAAACATGAACTATGATCAAGATATTTCTATAAAGGAAAATGGTTGAAAAAAAATTACGTTTCATGGACAAAATATTGCCACGTGTGGACCTAATTTCGCATTTTATATGGCTCTTAATGCACAAAATTAATATTTCCAGTAGCATTAACTGGGTTTAGTTACATAAGACATAGACTAAAATAACCGACAGATTAAAGGCTTGGAGACTTTTTTTTCACTAATTTATTTCTTTTAATAACTAAAATGATTGTGCCATATTTTTCAAATATCATACAAATCATCATTCACTTTTTCCTTAGCCACACATGTTATTACAAATATTCAAATAATTTGGTACAAGGTGACTTGATGGTTACATGCAATATGAGATAAAAAGAAGAAAAAAATCGTAAATTCAATCTATTTATTAATAATTAAGATAATTTAATAAAATTGATTTGATCAATTTAGAAAGATTATGAGTTTAATTCTTTTTCTAATAACTAATATTTTTCGATAAAAAAAAACAATTTATACAACAAGGGTTTAATAGATTTAGAAGTAAAAGGGAAAAATATCGTAAGTTCAACTCTTATCATTTGCTATTAAAAGAAATTATAATAAAAAATTCTTTTATTTTATTTCACTCTACTCCATTTGGTACTATATTAGATATGCAAACATGGTCTTACTTTTGGAAAATGAAAATAGAAATTCTAATAATGGGCCTAATGGAACTGGGCCTGGACCATCCATCGAAATGTGTAGCGTTTAAATGCGAACGAATATATAAATTCATAATGAGTGGCTCTCCCACCACACTCTCACACGACAATATTTAATTCTCATAAATTCACTTTTTCTTTTTTTCTCGAATGCGCATCAAACACTGTATGAGAAAAGACACATAACCCCCAAAATCTCTCTTTTCTCTCTCACCACAAAAATAGAGGGACATAAACCTAATTAATAATATTCATTGAAAACGGGTTTTTCGAATAGCTTCTTTCTTCATTAAAAACAAAAAACAATTATAATGTCAAATAATTGTTTAAGCTTCCCATGTTGGTAACCCAGCAAATTGATAAAATATTATTTTAAACCTAAACCAAAATTAAGATAAGAACTCATTTTTTTCAATTTTTTTTATGCAGAAAAAGTGATTCTAGGATTCCAAGTGTTATTATTAATATTCCAGCACCCTTACTTTCCAGTTAACAGTTTCACAGACATAATTTTTTGTGTATGCAATTATACAACAATATCTCCAAAATCTTTCCCTAAAGAAGATTGATAGCTCTTTCAACCACCAAAGAATCGGTGCCATCAAGTGTTTGCCACATTTTTTTGTCAGTTGTCATAATCACTTTCATAAATCGTGGAAATCGGTGTTCTGAGTGAGGCAAGATTGTAAAACGCAACTCCACTTGTCGTTTCCCTTTTTGACCTCTTTTCTACCACTCATTACCATTCTTCTTATGTGCATTGTGCAATCCTGGTTTACTTTTGTTGTTTCAGACACAACAACTATACAATTTTCAAAAGCTTTTGTTTTTGTATAAGAGAGTTACTTTAACCCAAATAACAATAAAAATTAATATATATTAATTTATCCATTATATAAAAAAACAAAAAAGAATCTCCTTTTTTTTGTTTTTTAAGGAGAACTAATTAAGGTTAACTGCAGGTAATACTATACAACAGTAAAATAAAAAGAGTTTGAAGCAAAGCAAAACTGTCATTGAAGTTTGCATTTTGCATATCCAAGGTAATAAATGAGATTTTTTTTTTCTTCCCATTTTTCACCCCCAATAAAAAAAATAGATTCTTACCCCTTGATTGAAACTTCCAGACAGGCTTTGTTCTAACGATTCATCTAACTATTAGCCATCATTACGGCGTCGCCGCCGCCAACGCCGTCCTCGCCGGCGACTTCTTCCCCGTCGTCATTGAGCCACCTCTCAACGGGAGCACATTCCGCCTTATGCCGGAATTTCCAATCAAGCGCCTGACACGCGCGCGAGCAATAATTCACCACACCGCAGACTGAACACCTCCGGAACTCGTGCCTCCTAGTCTCGGGTCGCCCGCAACCCGTATGTGAACACAGTCTCATACCCGGACCCAACGACCCGCTCCGAATTACAAACCACTCCGACAAAAACTTACTCGCCGGATGAGTCTCCGACGCCGGCACGTTGCAACCGTAATCACTCAACAGCGGACAACCCGACCCGGTACCCAAACGGAGTCGCGGGTGCGGTACTGGGAGGTTCCACGTCACCCACGGACGCTTATTGCTCGCGGCGGAGAGCACGGCGGCGAGTTCACGCGCGTTGGCTTGCAACAAAAAGCGTCGACCTTCCGCTACGTTCTGCTTGACGCCGTAACCGTCTTGCAGACAATGACCAAGCTCACGCAGCGCGTCGATATGTCCGAGAAAAGCCGCGCGTGCGCACAGCGCGACTCCGGCCCGGAGGTCCTTGTCGTTTTTTGTGCCGCCGCTTCCGTTGAACTGTATCACGGCAAGAGAATACAGCGCCGGCGCGTGAGAATTCATAGCCGCCTTCGCCATCAGCGACGCGCCGCTCCCTCTGTTTTGCAGACAATAAAACCGAATCTGCACGCAGATAACATTCCAAGACTCAAACTTTCGTCCAACATTATAAAAAAATATATTTTTTAAAATAAAAGGAAAAAAAAGAAGAATGATATTTATTTAGTGGTAAATGTTAACGAACCATGCCGAGAGTGTAACAGGCTTCAATGTTTCCGGCATCGGCACAATGCTTGAGAAAACGGTGAACAGAATCACACCAATTTTGGGGTTTGACTAAGAATGTTTTGTGGGATGCTTTTGATAACACCAGAGAGTGAAGGCCCAGAGAGTTTAGTCTCTTGCACCTGTTCAGTTTCACCAAAAACATTAAAAACATAAACTTTTCACTCTTTTCTTCTTCTTCTTCTTTCGAAGAGACTGAGAAAAGTGGGTACGTACGTTACTAAGACATTGACAAAATCGGAGGGTGACGATGCTGTGGCACTGAGCTTGCAGAGGATAGAGAGGAGAAGATCGTCCGGCAAAGATTCGAAGAAGTCGGAGGTTTTCTCCGGCGATGTTTTTTGTCGCTTGGAAGGGAAGGGCATGTCTGAAGACATGGTTGGAAATGGCAGAAAGCAGATGAAAGATAAGAAAGAGTTGTGTTTGTTTGCATAATATGTGAAAGTTAAATCTATTTATGTGGGTTGGTGTGGTGTGTTGAAGGGTAAAGCAAAGTGTGGAGAGTTATGTTACAATGTTACAAATCAGAATGAATCAGAATCCCCACATTAACTACAAACTTAATTACCAAAAACCCCTCATCTTCTCGTTTTCATGGTCAAACCGCGTTGACTCAGACCCATCTTGCAAAATACTGCATACTTTCAATGTATTCCTCGTGGTCTTTCTATACAATTTATACAAATACATAAATTGTATTTATTTTCTTTTTTTTTTTCCAACGTGAATTGCTGATATTTAGAAACTATCCTATTTGAATCAAACGAATATAATAATGACAATAAGATTCATGTAAAAAATAATTTTATTTTTCTAACCACTACTAAGATACACTTCATTTTAAAGACTAGGTTAAGCTTTTGTCACATGCACTAAAGAACGGAAAAAATTTACACAGTAAGTTTTTTCTTCCAACATAATTTACATAATAAGTTACTTATTGGCTTAATCAACACTTACGTTATTATTGCTCAGTAAAAATGGTTGAATACTAAAATAATCGAGGTTTTTACATTAATTGATATAGGTTTAATATTTTTTTTCTTCATTATCATTTTTTTATTTTTATTACTTCTGACTCACCACAATTAGAAAGTACGAGGAAGTCATTTTTGTTTTGTAAAATATATTTTTAATATCTCAATAATTTGATGTAAGAGACTGTAGATGAAAATGTGCGCATAACAAAATATTCAACCCAAATTTTTCACAAATGTTAAATTTTGTATATTTAAAAAATACTTTGTGTTATAAGGGTCACTTAAAGAAATGTTTTTAATATTTATTTTTTCTAGTCAGAGATCAAAGTTACACCATTTACAAATAAAGAATTCCTTTGCATATAGAATAGAAAGTAAATATATAATTAATGCATCTATATCTGATTGTAATTTTTTCAGTATTAAAAAATGTAGAAAGATCATTAATGATATTCTAATGTAATTTTAAGCAGAACAAAAATAGTTTGAGTGCATACTCTCTTTCCCTTTTATACCACAAATATATATTATATTCTATATTTAACCTGTTAAAAATCAAACGGCTACTCATAGGTTCTTGTTTTAAGTAGTACAACGACATGATTTTCGTTCCTCTTAAAAAAACTAAAATAATAGAAATAAAATATAAAATAAATTTAAATTGTTTTAAAAAATTTGAGAAAACAAAAATAAAAGTATGTTTCATGTTTGAATAAACTCAAGCAACAGCAAGTGTGGGTAACCTTTCTTTGTTTAAGTGGAAATTCTTATATGAAGCAAATATTATACAAATATATAATTTTCTTCCACCTGATATTTTGTCTTTGCATTGGATTTCATAAGGATGAAATATACAAAAAAATAATAATTGCATTATAATTTTTTATTTTACAGACTTTACAAATAATAAAATAAAAAGACCACTACATGTTATTATTATGGTAGTATTTAGAAAGGGATACAATTTTTTTTTAATTTCCCTTTAAGACAGATTTTTTACGAGATCCGGAGGAATCAAAACCATGTCAAGTTTTTCTCTCAATTTTTAATATATATATATATATATATATATATATATTAATTTTCCAAAATTATATTTTTTTTAACTCAGAATTATTTAAAATTTTTAACTTTTCCAAAATTTTCAATGAAAACTGGTCTCATGATTCGTTGCGATTTTATTTGATTTCACCATGATCCCAACAAACCATAAACATCCGTACCATGGTGTTGTGTTATCAGTGTCTGTGGGAAGGAAGAAAAACATGTCCCATGATAGACAGAGTAAAAGATTGCGAATAAACGGTCTTAAGTTATTATGAACAAAATCATACACTCATAAAAATGTTGTGGCATCATGGATCCAGAGAAGCTCCTGCTAAGTACTACAATTTAAACCTCATACTTTATTATTATTTTCTATAGTTTCAGATCCGTTCTTTTTTAAAACCATGATTATAAATGTACTGAATATATATATATATATATATATATATATATATATATATATATATATATATATATATTTAAGTAAGTTGTATCATATTTTCTTCTATTACAGAATACATTAAAATTTAAGGTTAAATATATTTTTGTCTCTCAAATCTCAATGAATTTTTAAATTAGTCTTTATTCGAAATTTTACATCAATTTAGTCATTCATCAGTAAAAATGTATGGATTTAATCTTTTTTTCCTTTTTTTGTTAAACTTATTTGATATTTTAAATACATTTTATGATAATATTTAAGTTAATATTGAAGGAAAAATATATTAAACGGTATAAATAATTCAAATACTATTATAAAATATGCTTGAAAAATCAAATAAATCTATCAAAATCTGATCAAAAGAATTCAATTCATGTATTTTAAAAAATGAATGACTAAATTGGTTAGAAATATTAAAAAAGGACTAATTCTAAATTTCACTAAAACTTGAGGATCAAAACATATTTAACCCTTGAAATTTAAAGCTACAGTACATGTATCTTTGTTATTTCTTAAACTATATACAATAACGCTAAGCATATAAACGGACAAAATATGTGATAGATATTATAAAATATTTAACTTTTGTTGAATATAATCCAATACATCAAATTTGACCAGAATGGTTAATGTCATTTTTAAATTTTGTAGACTTAAGTTTAATTTTTATTCACATCATTGTTAGTTTAGTGACATATGTTATTGACAATATAAATCCCATTATTCATATCAATGACAAGTGTAATCCATTAGTAACTACAGTTAAGGAAAATACAATTTCTTTGAATTTTGAAAACTAAAAGATCAAAATTTAATTTGAAGGGATAAATACATATTTAAGTCTATTTGTTATTTCAAGCTGATAAGATTATTATTTCAATTTTAATTAAAACTCATTCAAAGTGATTTCTAATATCAAATTATAATAATTATATATAATATAGTTTAAAAAAATAGTCCTAAGCTTAGCAAACAAAAAATAATAATTTGACCATATTTTATTATTTTTAATTAATGATGCTAATATCCAATTATCTTATCAATATATTTGTAGGAGTTTTGAAACATAATACTACCGAAATTAACACGTCAACATTATTTAAAAATAACAATAATTGGCAAGACAGAATTAATGTATTTATTTAATATAAACATAAAAAGTTGTTCTAATATCAATTTGGACATGAATTTTAAAAGTTACGCAAACTTAATTAATTTCATAACAAATAAGATAATTTTCAAACTAGTCCTTTTAATATATACCTAAAATGAAGAAAAATTGTAAAGATGTGAATACTTTTCATAGCAGATTGAACTTTCACATTCTCCATTTGTTTTAAAAACATTAAACATGCTTCTCCTTTTAAGTTGCATTTGAGGTTTTTAAAATATTACATATATACCATTTTAACGAATGTCATAGTAAAATTAACATGAAGAGGAATTAGATATAAGTGTAATAAGATAGAAACTATAAGAGTATTAATGCAACTTGGTTTTGTTTTGTTCTCAACACGCATTTCATTTCGTGTGAATTTGGGTAAAATGTGATTCCACTTGTTTAAGAAATCTGTTAAGTAGGACCCACTTTTGTTCGAAGGTTTGGACTTAAAAATCCTATGACTCAGAATTGGCAATTGTCATTAATAGTCAAATGTATTTTTTTGGTATAAATAATTAAATGTAACTTTAAATGAATTTTACGTATAAGTTTTATATGGTAGTTAAAAAGCATATTAAAAATCTAAAAATTAAATAAAGAGTACATAACATTTTAGTTGTATTCTTGTATATGCCCACTCCCACGACCATGATTTTTTTTCTTTTAATTTTTATCGAATACAGTTTAATGTGATGATTTCAATGTAAAATGTAAATCAATGTAAAATCCAACTATATTTTTTCACTCTCGTTATTTTACTCTTATACTCTGAATTTAAAAAGTGAAGGAAATATAACATTTAACCAAATACATTTATGTTTATAAGAATACCCTGTAAATCATATTTTTAACTTATATTTTTTATCATCCATTAGACTACAAGGTGGTGTTATCTTGTTAATCTAATTCGTCAATGTCCCTCGAACTCGAAGGACGTTGACTTTTTTTTTTTCAGAAATAGCAAAATGAATAATAAAAGGAAAATATTTTTAATTTCCTTATCTCAAAAAATAGCTTATGTGATAGATAACTATTAGCGTAGCTCTGCCTAAATAGCCAAAGTTTTAAATAAATAGCCAAAGTTTTAAACTAATTGGTGGTTAACGATATATTACTTTGAGCTTTTATGAATACGTGACATGTAAAAAATTTGTGGCCACTTAGTTATTTTTAATAAGAAATATTTTAACATAAGATAAAGTAATGCACATTTTGTTCATGTTATAAACCCAAATTAGTCTTTATTTAAAGGGGTGTTCGAATTTTATGAGCATTTCAAATGTATACGATATTTTCAAAAGGTTTAATTTTATAATTTAAAATTATTTTCTTTAAACTTATATATATATATATATATATATATATATATATATATATATATATATATATATATATATATATATATATATATATATTAAATTATAAAATATTTTCATGTAAGGTTTAATTTCTTTTAGTATACGTGCTTCTAAAAAGTACCATGGAATTGTCTATTTTTTTTTTATTCTTTGATACACACGGTATATAAATACCTTTCTTTAATTATTTTTTATATTAATATATCTTGTTTTTTTTTATTCTTAAATCTGTCGTCTTTTAGTATTTTATGAGGTGTATTTTTGGGAGAAATTGATTTATAATAACCTTGACTTGCTTCTCACGGCTCTATAAATTTGTTATCTTTTATAGTTTGAAGTCAATATGCTCATTCAATTTGAGCAAATATGATCAAAGGTAGAATTTGACAAATGCAAGTAGATGGGTTCATTAGTGAATGAAAATTGAAACGCAGAATTTTTCAACTTTTGTATTATTCCATTAAATATAACTCTCTCATTCCAGATAGGATTTTTGAAGCAGCTAACTTTTCTACGTGCCCTTATCATTGCCATTCGTAGCATCCATGCATTCTCTTCAAACTTATAATAAGACATAACACTTGGCATAGGTTAAGTATGCATCAAAAAAAGAAAAAGGTTGCACATGTTGTGCTGTGATTGTTGCCACGAATGTTTATGATAATGGAGAGAGTTGAAACATGTTTTAGACTTATCTAAGGTCACAGTTTTTCGTGCGATTATTTATCATTTTTTCGTGTCAAGTCTTCATAAAGTCTTTCTTTAAAGAAACCTCTGCAAACATTACTTTGTTTATGGTTATGTGTTCTTATATAGATCTCAATCCCTGAGTTCTGAAGAATTTGAACCAAACAAGAACAGAGGATGTTGCTTAACGTATTTGCTAAATGCACCTCGCGCACGTGATGATGTACATATATATAATATGATATATAGATTGAGTTGAGTATGATGTAAGTTAGATTTTGCAAGCGTAATTAACTTTTGCAAATTTTGATTTCGTTTAAAAGTCTTATATCTACTAGAGATAAGACAATTTTATAATATATGAGTGTGGTGTAAACTTCACATCACAAGCCAATTTTGTAGGATTGAGTTAGGATTAAAGTTCACTTATAATATTGTATCAGAATCAGAGTCAGGTTAAAACCTATTCTACTGAAATTTCTTAAATATTCTGTTCCACCTGCTATCAGGTCGCTAACGGACCATCCATTTATAGTCTCACGCACAAGATGTATATACCTTACCGTAAGAAGGGTGTGTTGGAAGTCTCATATCGACCAAAGATGAGACTACTATATAAGTGAATGCAAATCACAATCACATCTTACAAGTCGGTTCTATAAAATTGAATTAGACTTAAAATCCACTTCTTAATATATATATATATATATATATATATATATATATATATATATATATATATAAAAGCTTAATTAACTTGTGCAAATTTTTATTTCATTATAAAAAACTACTAACTACTTGGAATTCTAATCCAAGAAAGGTTAAGAATTAAGTTAAGCCAAAATTAAAATATGGATAAGGACTAATAAAGTCATCTAATTATTATTATTATTTATTAATTTAAAGACGTGAAGAAGTACCAATCGAACAACAATTATGAGAATGTGGTGTTCTTGATGGGAGCACCTCCATGTGTAATTTTGAGGCATTAAGATTGAGGTAGCATTGCGTATAATTGACACGATGTATCATTTATTAATTAAGGAAAATGATAAATATGTACCCCAATTTTGATGGATAAGGAGAGTACACAGAAAGAAAAAAAAAATGAAAAAAATCACTATATGACGAAAAACACGATCCAGAAACGAGAAAGAAAAGTAAATACCAAAATTGGGGATTAAGGTTCTGAATTGGGGATTTAGGGTTTAAAAAAAATTTATCCAAAAGATAGACATGAATAAATATGGGTGACTCTATACCAAATATTAGTAAAAGCAGAATATAACTCTAATATTGATAATAATGATTAATCATAAGCAATATCTCATACTGATAATTATGCCGTAGATAGTAAACGGAACGGAAGCGTACTTGAATTATTTATAACAAAAATATTTATTTCTTTAAAGTACTACTGATCCAGTGATCTTCCCCCTGTTGATGAGATAGAGAGAAAGAAACAGGATCTTGAAAGTACGTTATGTTTCTGTGTGCTGTCAGAAGGGAACTATGACCATTTATAAACTTTTAATCACTTAAGTTTTAGTATTTATAATTTGACCTCTCGTCAAATTAAAAATTACTTTAGAATCTTTATACAATATTTATTTTCATAACACATGTCTTTAACCAAAAATTTAATTTAATCAGATAATTTTATTGTTTGGTTTAATAAATAATGACTCTAACACATTTATTTATGTGTCATATATATGTATCACCAAGATTACTAACAAACAAACGAAAGAAAACTAAATACATGTATAGACCCCATAATTCTTTCATCAATCGGAAAAACGCTCTTCATTTCTGATCGGCGGTTCAAGCACAATTTTAACGCTTTATTTAATAAGTATATTTATTTTTATTTAATGTTTTTCTAAAATAGTAAAAATATAAAAAGAATCCATGGAAAAAAATATTACTCTTTTAAATGCCATTATTTTGAGCATCACATATTTGTAACTATACTAGAAATATAGAATCATACATTTAAAAAATATATATTTTATTGGTAATAATATATATATATTAAAAAACAAAAAGGACTATGTATAATGAAAGTAAAAAAAAAAAAATAGAAGTAATATTTTTCATCAGCTAGCATTTTACTTTTTGTTTAGCTTCTATTGCAAGTGTTGTCATCTAAACAAGAAATAAAAGTAAATGAATGATGAGAGTCACAGTAGGTA
>Ga0209589_1000674_pt1 | contig 50117 bp, 32 predicted proteins | sample CowpeawhiteBW_FD_187525 | JGI IMG/M metagenome (GOLD analysis project Ga0209589, IMG submission 187525) | Root nodule microbial communities of legume samples collected from California USA - Cow pea white BW (SPAdes) (version 2) | ecosystem: Host-associated > Plants > Roots > Nodule | place: USA...
AGATGCAAATTACATATATGAATATGAAGTTATGTTATTATTAATGTTCTCTCAAGGATAATCGTAAAAAAAAAAAATTGATTCCATATCTTTTTATCAAATAATAATTATTTAGTATAGTAGTCGGGGCGTCACACTAACTTGACACATGACATTTTTTTTGTAAATTAAAAAAATAAAAAACCAACATAGGATACACATCTAACATTGCGTACTAACAAAAAGAGTCTGATTGCATCAAATTTCTTAAAATTAAAAACAATTTGAGACCTATTAAAATAAATGGACCTATTTGAAATTTTCCTACAAAAATAATATAATAACGAAAAACATCATTTATCCTTTTATTTATAAGTATGTCAAATATACTAAAATAAAAAATAATATTTTCATTTATATACAAATTTGTATATATATAAAAACAAAATTTAGAGGAGTGACAACTAAAATCTCCGATGATTAGAGATTGAATTAATTTTTTTTATACAAATTTTGCATTTTCTATATAATTATGATAATAACCATGTAAATATTAACATAAGCTAAACTTTTACCCATATTTTATACATGTTATAATGATTTAAAGTTTTAATGTCATCTCTGATTCATATTGATTATAAAAATTTCTATCTATAATACTAATACCTCTTATAATATGATGTAATTCTGAATTATCTATTCGTGTAGTTAATACTGAATTTTTTTATCAAGTATAAATAAAGTTTGTCATAATTAAAAATAAATCTCTTATTAGAGTTTCACACGTTTAAAAAGTATTCTCAAATTCAACTAATCACATGCCTTATACTTATATATATATATATATATATATATATATATATTTATATTTATATAATATTTTTTTATAAAGATTAGTGTCATTTTTAAATATACCATTCAATACAAGTTTTTATTTTCTCTTATTTTGTCTTACTACACAATCATAAGAAAACGATTTCTTTTACTTTTTTTTAAATTTTTAATATGCTTTGTGCATGTGAACCTATAAATTCTCACCATAACGAGACCTAACTTTAAATATACAGTGCATAAACCAACAACAATAGAAATAAAAGAATCGGAATTGTGTCGTCATCTAAGATCTGTCCTTTACTCTCTGATGTAAAAAAAAAAGTATATATGATGTAAAAAATGAATTATTCCGAACACTGAATATAAATATAAAATACCACTATTTTAGTTGTTAATTGAAATATTGAAATATATCATAAATACAGTTAAAGAATTGTATTTAGAATTTAAGTATCAAACTAACTTCTCTGTCAAGAATAATTACAAAAGATAAAAACATTAAACCATTAACTAATGCTAATAACATGGGTAGGAAAAGAGTAAGAACAAATTTAAGTTTGAGAAAGAAAAATTGAGTTAAACGAAAGAAATAAAATACATATTTAAAAGATAAAACAAAAGAGTCGGGTAAACCGAAAAATATATCGTAAATATTTATTTGAGTTCTTAAAAGTTTTATAATACTAATTGGGATGTAAATTTATAAAATTTTAATAATCATAATAAAACATGAAATATTATAAGTTATATAATTACACTCTAAAATATTATGAGTATTGTTGAAAATTTATAAGGACTGTGAAAATATAAGTGATATGATAGATATAAAAAATATGTTACATGACAAACTTGTTATTTTATTCATATATTCTCTCTCAATATATAAAAATAACAGAATATAAAATATAAGTAATTGATCGGTACGAAATTATCAACACAATGTTATCTTTAAATTATTAAAAAATATTATCAAGGTGATACTAATGTGAATGAGTTGAAAAATTCTCTTTATCTATATTGATTTAACTCAAGTTAAGATACGGTATTTACCCTTAGTAATATCTTACAAAATGGTTGAATGAATAAATCGAAAATAGTCGTCAAATAACTTTATGTGTTTTTTTTTTAAAATAAAATTATAAAACTATTAATTTGAGAAATTTTCCTTTCCAAATATAGAATCCAGACTTAAATGAGTACGAATTTAAATAAATGTGTGGTTAAAAAACTAAAAACTAAATAAAGATAAAAAATTAATTTAAGATATTTGAGAAATATTTTTATTAGATTAATTCTTAAACTATTAATTGAAAAAAGATTTGAAAATTAATAAGAAATAGATTTTTTTTTTTCATTACTCCACTCCACGTGAGAAAACGATGTCCGAAGTTTTGAAAATACCGAAATTGTCCTCCGTAGATGTTGAGCAAAGGGTTTTGTTTGTTCTCTCATCGGATAAAATAAACCACTGACCCATCGATTCAAAATCGCACGGAATTTGATAACAAGAAAAATTCAAATTCACCCATCTCAACACAACGTAACACTTGTTCATCGATTCAATTCCATTCAATCCAATTCTCCTTCTTCTTTGTTATTGTTCCAGTTCTTGAACTGACCCAGCTCAACTTCTCACCTAATTCTTGGAATTCCGAAAAAGCCCTTTTTCTAGTCACCAAATGTTCCACCCTTTTTCCTCCGTTTAGCCGTCACCAGCACCCACCACCCGCCGCCGATCTCAGCCAAAGATGATCGTGCGCACCTACGGACGCCGCAACAGACCCCTCTCGGGAACGTGCTCGGGATCCTCCTCGCTCAACGACGACGTTTCGGAGCCCTTCTCGCAGGAGACCGGCGACCCTCTCTGCGCCTTCGCTTTCTCTTCGCAGGACTCCTCGTCGCAGCATTGGCCCCTCTTCGATTCGGAGATCGACGATTTGTGCCCGGAGAGGGAGTCCAAGCGGGCGCGGCGAGGGGCGGAAAAACGCTCGGCGGGGGCTGAGGGGATTCCGGCGACGTCCACGCTCATGGAGGCGCAGGAGTTCGGTGAGATGATGGAGCACGTCGACGAGGTCAATTTCGCCCTCGATGGCCTCCGCAAGGGACAACCTCTGCGGATCAGAAGGTCGAGTTTGGTTTCGCTGTTGACAATTTGCTCCACTACGCACCAGAGAAGGCTTCTCAGGACTCAAGGGTGTGTCAATTTCTCTCCAACTTTATTCTTTCTTGCGAATCTGAAATGGGTCTTTTTGCCTTGCACTTGTTCTTAGAGTGTGTGTGTTTATTCAATTTATTAATTTTTCTCTCTCTCTCTCTCTTTTTTTTTTAAAGTTTTGTTGGTTTTGTTTTAAAATTTTAAATTTGGAACGGGAGGAGTGAGGGGCTGGTTTTAGGTTCGTGGATGTGTGGGGTTTTTGAATTTGTTGGCGCTTCGAATGTTGGGGACGAGTCAGGAGCTGTAAATTTTGTGTGGATTTGACTAATTATTGCTTATTTACTTCTACCTGAGATGAAGAATTGAAAGGGTTGATGTTTTTTTTCAGTTTTTGCTTTTGGTATTAACATTGCTGTTAAGGTAGATTTGATCGTGAGATCTTTGGCTACTCTTTAAGTGGGAATGCGAGTTGAAGGGAGATTAGATATTTTACCATTTTCAAGGATTGCGCTTGTTTATTTCACTTAATGGACTGTGTTGCCGTTTATTTGTTTACGAGGTAATCCTGGGCCCCTTTTAGCTTGTGATATTAATCACGGCCCGATGTATTGATCCTCCTTTGCCAGTGCTTTCTTCTGTGGTCGAACCCAACCCAACCCGGATGTGCTGAACCCTAAGTTTACTTCTCACTCTGGCCACCCGATGTGGGTGCCTTTCTTGGTATTTGATACAGTAATAGTAGTGCTGTAGAATCCTCCATATCAAGGTTAATGAGATTCTAAAGATTCATAATATTGTTGTTATAATTGCCTCAATTGCTATGTAATTGTCAGTGAGTGAGGCAGAGTAGTATTTTCTCGAAAAATATTCTCAATCAGGTCCTCGAAAATTTTAGTTGTCGAATCAGTTCATCAAAATGTTATTTTTTTTTTTGTCAAAACTTAGTTTCTCAAAAATGTCTTTTTTTTTTTGGTAATCGCTCAGTCCTTTGAAGATTTATTCCTATCATGTGTCACAACTTTTGTCTTCCACAGTGATGAACACGTGCTGACATTTTAGATCTTTGAAATATAATTTTTAAATGACTAATTTGGTTCCAAAACCTTTGGAGGACTAATGGGGTGTTTGGTGACTAACTGAAATGCTCTTTGTATGTCCATAAATGTTCATTTAGACGGAACTTCAAACTGAGTGCATGGATTGAACTCACTTTTATATTAGAAATATACTTCCTGTATGAATGTTTAGCTGATGAACCCTGATTTTTATGCTTTATAGGATGGCAAAGACAATAACCAATGCCATTTTGGGTCTCAGTCTTGATGATTCTCCCAGCAATCTTGCAGCTGCAACCCTTTTGTACATTTTGACCAGTGATGTAAGTCTTCTTTTGTCTATGGAAATGCAGATATTGGATTTTGAGTAATGAAAGAAGCTATGAGTGATACGAGCATTACTGTTGCTTATTTTACTCAATACCTTTTTGTTTCAGGGCCAAGATGATCACCTCCTTGAATCACCTGGTTGTATTCAATTTCTAATCAAGTTTTTAAGACCAATTGTCACCACAGCCATTAAAGACAAAACACCAAAATTTGGCTATAAACTTTTATCATTGCGTCAGAATGATGACATGCTAAAAAATACAACGGGAAGATTGGATTCTAGTTCTTCTGAAGTTTTTTCCAGAGTACAAGAAATTCTAGTAAATTGCAAACAGCTAAAAGCATGTCAGATTGACAATGGGGTGGAGAGACCGGAATTATGCCCGAAGTGGTTAGCATTGCTGACAATGGAGAAGGCTTGTTTGTCTGCAATTTCTCTTGATGGTATGTAAAGAACATTCGTGTCCACAGTTTGTATTATTGGCTGAAGTTCTTTTCATTCTATTATGATATTAGGTTCTTTTCAATTTCAATGCCATTATTTTATGCACAAAAATAATTATAGATAATGAAATTTGTTTATGTATACGGGTATTTAGTGTTTAGGATGCATTGATATCTACTTTATATACCTGTCTTGTTCATTTTATTTCTTCCCAATTTCTGAAGGTGCATGCATTGATATCTACTTTATATACCTACCTGTCTTGTTCATTTTATTTCTTCCCAGTTTCTGAAGGTGCCATCCTGATTCTGAAATACACGATAAAATTAATTAGTTCTCAGCACAGTGGTGCTTAACTTGATGGAATTTGGTTTTTTATATACACATTCTAGGATGGTGATATATTCTCATTTGCATTTTAGTGGTATTTGTCTTATGTGGATTTCTATCCCAATTTTTTCAAGATTTTACAGTTTTCACTTGTAAATTATGATTTATGCGGTATTCTTTCTCTACAAGTTATAATTCCTGTAAGCAGTTTATGCGGCCTCTAGTTGATCAAGAGCTCACTTCAATCAGCTTTGTAATGCTCCTGTGGTCCTGTTGAGTGTGGGTGTGTGCATATATATATATTCTTTTGTGGAACCTTTATATTGAAACATATTCTGAGTATTTTTATATATTTTTTATATTCAGAAACCTCAGGCGCTGTACGGAAGACTGGTGGAAATTTCAAGGAAAAATTAAGGGAGCATGGAGGACTGGATGCGGTCTTTGAAGTCACCATGGATTGTCATTCAGATTTGGAGGTGTGAGCTTGTATGTTAGTTCATATACATGCTTTACCATATTTTTAGTAGACATGACTTTGACTAAAAGAAACTGACAGAGTCAGTCAAACAGTATTTTCTTGATCTTATATGAGATATTTATTTTGCTGTTAATAACCGTTTCATTTATTAGCCTCTTTGGAAAGCTCTCTAAATCACATTTTTTTGGTAAAACATATTGTATAGCAATAGGAGTATTTTGGTAACATTTTAGAAGTCCAATTAATTCTGCTGTGAATGAAATTGGTTTTGACGAAAAGAAATTATTTACTTTTCTGTTAAATAGGTTCTTGTTGTGGGATTCAATTATGGAGCGATTTCATATTTTTATATAAAAACATCATTTGCTCTAAATTCACTTAGAAAATATTCTTAAACATTTTTTTTTAACCTTAATGCTTTCGAAAATCAATTCTTTAAACATTACTTCTAACTGAATTATAATCAAATGCACCTATATTTGCTTCCCCAAAGAATTATGGTAGCAATTACATGAAAACTCTGGATTTCTCTTTCAGAACTGGATGAAGGATAGTTCTCTTTCTACCAAAGGTTCAAGAAATGACAAACGTATCAAGAGCCTAACCTTACTTCTCAAGTGCTTGAAGATAATGGAAAATGCTACTTTCCTAAGCAATGACAATCAGGTTGACATGTGTTATTTGCGTGTTTAATTAAAAACATGTTTGTTTATTTTTTTATCGATATCTACATTGTGTTATTATGCATGGCTTGTTGCATTCCTAGTTCAGTGAACATGTTAGTTTATCAATAATTTAATCTTAACATTCTCTTTCGCTGTAGAGTCATTTGCTTGAAATGAAAAGAAAATTGAGTCCTCGGGGTCCCCCAATTTCTTTTACTGAGCTGATCATAGCTGTCATAAAGGTCCTCTCAGGTAATGATCATTCAAATGGGTAACCTGATGCTTTTTCTACCTGTTCCTTATTAGTTATTTTATTTTCAGCAATCGTGTTGGTTTGCTTTGATTATGGTGGTTCTAAGTTTTTCCTCTCTCTCCCTCTCATCCCTGCCAAAAATCTTCTTACATGTAGATCTATGTTTACGGCGGTGTGCCTCTGCTACATCCAATGATAACAAGTCCGACGACCTGTTCTCTATGGCCAGTCATTGTTCTGAATTGGATCAGCTCAGAGACTATAAAGGTACTAGATTGTTATTATTTGGTTGGAGTTTTAAGCAGAAATTAGCCAAACCATTTAATAACCTTTGTTCATGCTCTTATCCTTTAGGATCTATTTCTTGAACTGTTCCCCCCTTTTAGGAGAAAACTATTGTCTCTTGTTCTGTTTTTTTTATGAAGTTCCGGGTATTGATAGGCCTCCATTATTGAGGCATGACATTTGGAAAGGGGCAGGAAATAGAAAGTTAACACAATCTGACATGGATGAAGAGGACATGATAGTAAATAAATGGATTATTAATGTTAAATATGGAGCATAACTGAATGCTGAGATTACAAGGAATAATGTGAGGTCGAAAATCTGTTGGGGAGAATGAGAATTTGAAAGGGAATAATATAAATAAAACATAAAAGGGAAGGTCACTGCGTAGTAGACATGGATCGAGGGGAAAAAGGGGAATGGACCATATCTAGAGGTTCTGCGTATTTCCATTACTCTAGATTAATCTTTTTTTTAACAGTTTCTTTTCTTGAATCATAAGAGGCTATTCTCCATTGTTTTGTAGTTTAGTTTCTATCAGTAAGAAATGTGATTTGCTTTATTATTGAGCTTTGCAGAGTTACTATAAGGATTTAACATATAAGATCTCATCTCATCAAACCTTTGATTAATTTTTTTTTTTTGTCTTTATATGATAGGAAATTATTGCTTTAATTCAAAAGAGAATTGAGCATCAGAGTAGGGGTTGCTAGTTTTTTAGCTTTCTTACTACGCTTATAGTCCACTCTTCTAGTTGAATTTGAACTTTAGACTCATATGGCAAAATGTTTAAGTTGACGCCTTGATCTATACTGATGATCATGTGTGGACTTTGACGCAGAATTTGCTCTGTCTATACTCCTGCACTCCTTTCTCATATTATGAATTTTTTCATTAGGCAAACTTTATGAGAAAATGTAGTTTTGTTCAGGATGTAGTAAATCTGTAGAATGACCTTCATGGTTGTGCCTTATCTTTTATTGTTCTGTACCTCCGTGAGATAAAATAATTTGATTCCCATTCTAACTACTGGAAGACACATTGGCTTTGATTTACTAGCGTAGAAATAAGTTAGTCTTCTGATTTTCTAAATGCTTCTTCATTTGAATTTTGCAGAGAATGAGACTTTGTCACGCGGTTCCAATAGAGAGTATCATGGAGCAGAGAGAGGCTCTTATGTTAAGAGTTCTAATGCCTCTCAGATCAGCCGAATATTGACATGTAACCGGTTGGAAAGTTCGCTATCCATTTCTGAAACTCCTAGCACTTCAACTACTGATACTTATTCGCTAAAGATGAGGGTCAGTTCTTCCACGTCTGGGTCTTGTAGTGGTGCATCAAAGAGTTCGTACTGTAAAACGTCCATGATTCAAAATAATTCCAGGAAGAATGTTCGCTTTATGGAATCTACCCCAGTTGTAATATTGGATGATAGCCAAGATCCCTTTGCATTTGATGAGGATGACATTGCACCTTCTAAGTGGGATCTGTTATCAGGAAAACAAAAAAAGTCACATTCTAAAAAGCATGTGGTAGCAAGCAAAGAGTTCGAAATTGAATGTCAATCTCACACAGCTGTTAGCCAACAAGAATTAAGTAATGGAGACGTCAATTGTTCCAGCTCTGATGTTGGTGATGAAAAAGATTCCAGCCTTCTAACTGACTGCCTTCTTACTGCTGTAAAGGTATTCTTATCTGATCTTGTTTTGTTCTTTGTATCTTTTAGACAAACACATCATGTTTTAGTAATTGAGTGAAAGTAGAGAACTTGCTTGCCTGTCAAACCATTTGACAGTTATTCTTTTTAGTGGATAGTTACAATCCTGAGTTTTCTATGTCACTATTATACACTAATCGTTTGGAGAAATGTCTGCTGGATATAATTGTTGTTTTGTTTATAGATAATGTAGGACCTATCTATAGAACTAGGATATAGCGTGTCCCTCTGCCCTCTTTTGTTATTCATGTTTTTTCTCATGCCAAAGTTAGTTACAATTTATTCACTAACTAATGTCGTCTCATTCTAGGTGCTCATGAATTTGACCAATGACAATCCTGTTGGTTGCCACCAAATTGCTACCTATGGAGGACTGGAGACTATGTCTATGTTAATTGCCTATCATTTCCCTTCTTTCAGCTCGCCTTTGTCCTTTGATCAGATAAAAGAAAATGCCGCCAGAAATACCAAAGATCATCAATCTGATAGGCATCTGACTGATCACGAGTTAGATTTCCTTGTTGCTATTCTGGGCCTGCTTGTAAATCTTGTTGAGAAGGATGGTCATAACAGGTAATTTGAAAACCTTCCCAGATGGCTGTTCGTAATGAACTAATACAGCTACATGAATAACAGATTCACCTGTTTTCTTCTTTGAGTGTTTTTGTCCTTGTGTATTTTTATTTCGAACAATTGAAGGGATCCATTCACTCCAAAAAAGAGTCTTGGGCACCTTGTTTCACTTAGTAACCTTTTATACGATTTGAATTAAACAAACGGCATTGATGAATCGTGTGATAATGGGTGAATTTGTTTATGCCTATTTATTCTTAAAAAAGTTTTTTTTTTTTAATAAAATAAGCAGATTTATGCTTTTTTACGTGTTTGTCTAATCTGCTTATTTAGGAAGTGTCTTCCTGCATTTTTTTAGAAGCATATCATATCTACTTATTAAACAAGTGATTTTTTTTTACAAATTGCATATTTAAAAAATAGTACGATAATGTGTGAATTTATTTTATTGTAGAAGTGTTTATTTTAATAAAATAATCAGATTTATGCTTTTTTATGTGTTTGTCTATATCTGCTTATTTGAAAATTAAGCGTCTTCCTGCTTTACTTTTAAAGAAGCATATCATATTTATTAAATTGGTGATTTTGTTTTTATAATTTGCTTACTTCAGAAATATTTGCTTTAAATTGAACCAAACTAACCCAACATATTACTGATCATATATACCAAATTTTAAATAAATTAAGCATATGTAACAAAAGTACACTGACCATAAGAGTGAAGTGTTCACTAGTTTTTTAATTATGTGATTTTTTGTAAACTCAATTAAATTAATATTTCTAATTCAATGGTTGGACTAATTAGGTTTGATGTTCATATATATATATATATATATATATATATGTATGTGTGTATGTATGTATGTATATGTTTGTTTATGAATGATCGACATGCTAACTTTAACTTGAATTATATGTAATTTACAACATGCTAGTGGCTTTATGCAGATCAAGGCTTGCAGCAGCCAGTGTTCTGCTACCTTCCTCGGCAGGCTTGTGTCAGGAGGTTCGGAGGGATGTTATTCAGTTATTGTGCTCCATTTTCTTGGCTAACCTGGGTGAAAGTGAAGGAGATGGGGAAGATAAGCATTTACAACTGGTGGGTAGCATGTTCAATATTTTCTGAAGAATTCTTGGGATAGTTATTGTACTTGTTGCATTTTTGTTCTGTATGTTTTGGTAAATGCTTATTATGAGGAGCTCGGAATATCATGGAAATTACAAATGGTGTATCCTCTAACTGGGGAGTCTATTACTAATCTTCTCAACTTGTTTACTGTATCATGTGTGATGGTTCAGCATTATCAGGTGATAAAAAACTTTTTGTTTACCATCAAGCTGAAATAGTTACAAAAAATACCATCAAGCAGCGGGTAAAGAAAATTGGGTGCTGGAATCATGCTTCACTTGATTGTTGTCTGATGTGGATAATGCAATGTGGTGCTTATGGAAAACAACTAGGAATTAGTTTCACACTTCCTAGATATTCAAATGTTCATCTGGGAATTGATATCAAGCTTCCTAGATATTGAAATGTTCATCTGATGAATATTATAAGCACTTGAAAAAGTTGGCGTGTCTTAGTTTTGTAATGTATAGCGGTGGAGGATACATGAATATTGTTTGCTATCTTGAATAATCTTATGTTTCATGCAGAACGATGAGGCAGCTGTTCTACAAAGTGAAAAAGAAGCCGAGAAAATGATTGTGGAAGCTTATTCTGCGCTGCTTTTGGCATTTCTTTCCACTGAAAGGTTGTTTTCTTATAAATTCTCAATTGTTTTGTTGCATATCTGAAGGCCTATAATTTACTTACCTTTTTTTTTGTTATACAGTAAGAGCATCCGTGCAGCAATTGCTGACAATCTTCCAGACCACAACTTAGCAAGTCTTGTACCGGTGTTGGACAGATTTGTGGTATGTAGCTCTTGAATAATTGTTTTGCACCACGGGGATGAAAATATGAAACTTGCTAGACATATTATTTGTTAGAAACAATTTTTTTGGAATATATGGTAACTGGTGTTCACCTTAATCATTTTGTTATTCATGTGCCTTACTATCTATATCTCTTCTTTGCCTTTTAAAGTTACGATTAAATATGTTTTTAATCTGTCAAGATTAAATATGTTTTTAATCCGTAAACTTTGACGGAAAATTAAAATTTGATCCAATTCAAAATTTTGATACATTTTTGGTCTCCAAATTTTTAAAATGAGTGAATATAGTCCTTTTAACCTAATTGCGTTATTTTTTTTTTGGACATGTCACATGTGTGTTTCATTCTAGCATGTGAGTTTCTTACACTGTTTGATATATTTCCATTTCAATATTAGTTGGGAAATGAATGTGTTTGACATGAAACAAAATTTAATGTAATTGAGTTAAAATGATTACATTCATTTTTAAAGTTTGAAACCAAAATGTATCAAAGTTTCAAACAAAGAAGAATTTCAATTTCGTGTCAAAGTTCAGGAATTAAAAATATATTTAACCCTTAAATGAAAAGTATTATACACTGACTGCATTTTGCCTTCATCTGCAGGAATTCCATCTATCTCTGAACATGATTTCGCCAGAGACTCATAAAACTGTTAGCGAGGTCATTGAATCGTGTAGAATTCGATGAAAGCTCAATGGGAAAACACTGTACAGCCACAGCTTAATTTAGGGTTTGTTGTTATTCCGGAGGAAATGGGACTCCATTACACCGAGTCTGACGAACTTTTATTCTCGTTTCACATCGCTTATACCCTATTTTTATATCACCATGCTGGTGATGATGCTGAGTTGCTTGTATACAAAAGTCAATAGTGAGATCCGTACCTAGCATAGTTTGTGTGTAATCAATAGTGGTAATTTTTTTCTCAATATTCTTGTTTATTCATTCATTTTCTTGTATCGGAAGCTTATACCTGTCGTTTCAATCACCCCACCTCCTTTGTTTCTTCATCTTTTCTTCAACTTGATGCAAGCAGCAGCTTAGTCAGTCCCGTGTAATTTTAATGCTAGTGGAGCTTTGTGCATTACTGACATGCCTCGTTCAAGACTTTCTCTATTTAATAATGAGATGAATCATTCCTCCACAATTTGAAGCTTGAAAAGGGCACAATTGGGCTTCAATTCCTCCACCACAATCAATTTATCATGGTTAGATATTTTAATGACTCAAATTTATTAACCATTTACGTGAGAAAATTATAGAGTCTTTTGAATAAATTGCTTAAATATTTAATGTTTTTTTTTGGATAAATTAAAAGCTCCTTATGCATAAAAACATAAACATAAATGAACTAATATTATTTAATATGTTAAAAGTAATGGCTTTTATGGAAAAGGAATATCTAAATATACTGTTGTATTAGAATCACTTGTCACTTAATCATATTTATACATATAATTAACTAAGCATATTATTTAACAACTTTATGATAATATTAACCATGATATGATATTACTATTAATAACGTAAGTAACAGTAATAATTTATATATTTATTTTTAGTAACTAAAAGCAATGGACTTTCTGTTTCTGGTTATGGCGACAAACAACACTCACTTGAAAGTACAAGTTCCACTGAACCAAGGATCTTTTCACTACACATAACCTACCGTGTTTGATATCATGGTCTCCATTTAATCGCTCCTTATTTTAAGTTTCAATTTGATGGATATCCCACGTCCACGTCGTCCACTCTAAGCCTAAATTATAATATAAATAAAGGTGGGTATAATTTTTATTTTATAACTAAATTTTGTTTAATTAAGTTAAACATAAATTTAACTTTTAAGATGGTATACAAATGGCTTAAAGTTTCTCTTAATGAAGTTTATTAAAATTATTGTATCCATGTTGTCTGATTCTTGATAGATTTTAAATATTTGATCACAGATTTGAGGGCTTTTTTGTATTTTTGGGTTTTTTTGACTGATTATTTTTAAAAATGGGTCGTTTGAATTTTTTTTTGAAAAACATGGTTAAGTCGTTATGGGAGAGGACCACATTGAAAGTGAAGTCCCTCAGGCCGGTTCCAACTTTTTTTTCTTCTTAAAAACAAAGTTGTCATGCGGAAGCGTGATTTATGAAATCTGAGGATGAAGTAGTCGTTAGAAATGCCAGTTTCACTTCATTATATTTCTGATCTTAAAATTATGACTCTTGTGTAGGTTACACTCCCACACTGTGATTGAACCATTCATAATAGCCACACATAAACAGTTGATCATTCTTCATCCCATATACAAGCTCTTAAAGCCACACTTCACTATGCATATTAATGCTGGAGGGGTGTTAGAGAAAACAGTTTTCCTTGGCAGATTTTTCATAGAAATGTCAGCTGTTATATACAAAAGTTGGATTTTTCCCGAGCAGGCACTACCTACTGATTTGCTTAAGAGGTGGTGATAACAGAACATTGTTTTTACTCCTTATCATTGTATTGGTTAAAATTTAACAGAAACTTACAAATTGAGAGTGAGCTTTTATTAAGTAAGAAATGAAACCAGACAATTTTGTTATTTCTAATGAATTTCTGGTGTTAGCAATCTATATATAATAACATAACATGCTACCATTGTATTTGGATTGAATATCAGGGAAATGGCAGTTCCAGATTCTAGTTATCTTCATGGACTTAAGCTTGTGATAAAGGACTACCCATATGCTATGGATAGGTTAGAAATTTGGGAAGCAATTGAAACTTGGGTGACTGAATATCGTAACTTATATTACACGTCGAGTGAAATGGTTAAGGAAAATGACTTAAAAAGTGAAACCAGCATTCTCAGGGACGACTTCATCCTCGTATTTCTAGAAACTGTCTTTTCGCCTGACGACTTTATTTTTTTTAAAAAAAAATTGAAACCGGCAGGGGAAGGACAACTTCACCTTTCCCGTAACGACTTAACCCTGTTTTCCAAAAAAAAAGTTCAAAGGATCCATTTTTACAAATAACTGTCAAACAAACTCAGAAATACAAAAAAAGCCCAGATTTGAGATGTAATATGTTGAATATCCCACTATAAAGAAGGTTAAATTAGGTATTTTTAATTATGTTTTTATTATAAATTTTTGTTATATCATATATTCAAAATATTTTTGCATTTTTGTCTAGATATTCTATTGTTTGATTTTACTGTTATTGAATAATGTGGCATTACTTGAATCATCTATTCAATCACCTAACGCTTTGCATCTTTCTTCTTCAGTCTCCTCCACCAGTGAGTTAAACGAACGAATTAAAATTAATTCACGAGAAAAAGAACGAATTGATAGAACAGTTGATATGAAAACAAAATGACAAAACTACCATACACATTACTTTTCAAAATTTTAACTATTAAATTTTGATAATTTTTTTTACAACATAAAGTATTATCTTTTAATTAATTTTAAAATATTAAGAATGAGAAAATAAAAAAAAATAAAAAAACCGTTTAAAAAATAACATATAAAATTGTAAGAGAAAATTATTCGTAATAATAGTCAAAAAATTATTTTTCAAAACTAAATTGAAGTACGTAAATGGAAAGTCTTGTATTAGAGATAAAATCAATTTAATATATATATGGGTTAACTTATATAAAAAATAAAAAAGATATTTGAACATTTCCTTTAAAACCGGATAATTTTATCTTCAAAACCAAGTTCCAATCCACAGAAAACTTGTATTTTCCAATTTCCAAATGCTTTTCTTCACCATCTTTCTTCTCTTCCTTTCCGTTGTTTTCATCATCATCAAACTGTGTTCCAATGAAGCAAACACCAAAAACTCACCCCCTTCACCTCCAAGGTTACCTCTACTGGGCAATCTCCACCAACTTGGTTTGTTCCCACACCGCACACTCCAAACTTTGGCTCAAAACTATGGATCTCTCATGCTACTCCACTTGGGGAAGGTACCAGTGCTTGTGATCTCATCTGCTGATGCAGCACGTGAGGTGATGAAAACTCATGACCTGCTCTTCTCAGACAGACCACAACGTAAGATGCACGATGTACTCTTGTACGGTTCCAAAGATCTTGCAAGTTCCACGTACGGAGAATACTGGCGGCAGATAAGGAGTGTGAGCGTTTTGCACCTTCTGAGTACCAAAAGGGTTCAGTCCTTTCGCCGTGTGAGGGAGGAGGAAACTGCCAGAATGACGGAAAACATTAGGCAGTGTTGCCGTGATTCGTTGCCGGTGAATTTAACTGACATTTGTGCTTCGGTTACGAACGATGTGGCGTGTAGAGTGGCTCTCGGAAGGAGGTACCGTGGAACAGAAGGGAGGGGGTTTCAGAAGCTGTTGTTGGAGTTTGGGGACTTGTTGGGTGCAGTGTCTATAGGGGACTATGTTCCTTGGCTTCATTGGGTGAGCCACGTTAGTGGTTTGTTTCAGAGAGCCAATAAAGTTGCCACGTTAGTGGTTTGTTTCAGAGAGCCAATAAAGTTGCCAAACATTTGGACCAGTTTATAGATGAAGTGATCGAGGAGCATATTATTAGGAATGGAAGATATGGGGTTGTTGATTCTGGGGACCACGATGATTTTGTGGATGTTTTGCTTTCGATGGAAAAGAATAACGCTAACACCACCGATTCCCTGATTGATAGAACTGCAATAAAGGCTTTGATACTGGTATGTAAGAACACCATATCGTTTTCTTTTTCTATTGGATTCTCTTTCAATTTCAATTTCAATTTCTGATCACTGATATTTTCATTGAGAGAGTTTATTATGTGTGGATTAAGGTGATGTATTATTGGGAACTACAAGTTGTTTTGCAATTTTGTTTTCTTTTGCACAGGACATGTTTGTTGCTGGTACTGACACAACTTACACATCCCTGGAGTGGACAATGTCAGAACTGTTAAAGCACTCAAGTGTGATGCAAAAATTGCAAGAGGAGGTGAGAAGTGTGGTGGGTAACAGGACTCATGTGACTGAGGATGATTTGGGTGAAATGAAGTACTTGAAGGCTGTGATCAAAGAGAGTCTTCGGCTTCATCCACCAATTCCATTAACAGTCCCTAGGAGATGCATGGAAGATGTGAAAGTGAAAGGGTATGAGATTGGAGCTGGCACTCAGGTGTTGGTGAATGCATGGGCCATTGCAAGAGACTCTTCATGTTGGGACCAGCCTCTTGAGTTTAAACCGGAAAGGTTTCTAAGCAGTTCCATAGACTTCAAAGGACATGATTTTGAGCTTATTCCATTTGGGGCAGGAAGAAGGGGTTGCCCTGGAATATCATTTGCCACAAAAATTGTTGAGATAGTAATAGCAAACCTTGTCCACCAGTTTGATTGGTCATTGCCTGGTGGGGCAAGTGGGGAGGACTTGGATATGTCTGAAATTCCTGGCCTTGCTGTTCATAGAAAATTTCCTCCTCTGGCTGTAGCCACTGCATATGAGAGAAATTAGTATACAAGGACCAGAGAAGGAAGTTGTGATAAAAGGAATCAAGTAAAACACACGGCACTTTCATGTTGTGAATGGATTTGTGTGTCTTTAATGTCATTTTCAGTAGTGACTTTAATGTATATTATGCTTTGTTCAGTTCTGGTAGTTTATGGATATAATCTACAAACAATTGGTTGACATTAGAGTTTTGATCTATTGGAAAAAGATGAAGTTCTGTATGTCACTTATAGATAAAATTGTGGAGTTAAATTATATCTGAATTCATTTTTCAATTAAATCAGAATTCATTAAAAAGGAGTCACTAAATATTATTTTATATGCACTAAACATATGTGTAGATTATGAGACAGTGAATTGAAAAACAAAATCCCACAGCATAAGAAGGAACGGAACAAAAGATTCACTTACGTATTTTTTTAGGTTAATTAAACTTTAACAGGATTGTACGATACCTAATTTATTCAAAATTCATTAAGAGTATTTTTGAATAAAATATTTTAAGAGGAAAAATCATTCTTTCAAGGAATTTTAAATTTTTTATGAAAAAGAAAATGTTTAGATAAGGAATTTTGAGAGAAATTAAAATTCTAAAATTTCATTAGAATTGTTCTTTGTGATCAAAGACCCTGTCCACACCTAACTTGTTGTCTAAGATGTTCCCTTCCTATTTCTCTTAGGTCTAACTTGAGGTGGGGTACTCCCTTTATATACCTTTTCACATGGGCTGTTACATGAACGAGCTTAATTTACACATGCACCATCTAATTTTAGGAATGTATAATGCGTGTACATTGCAATAAATTTTGTATCGTAAAGTTGGATTGATATATTATTAACCTTAAATACAAGTTGTGACAATGTTGGTTAATCCATCATGGTATGATCTCTACTCACCATGAACCTAGTTATATGTTGGTATGAACTATCATATACAATACAAGAGCAATTAGATTACTTAAATTAAAAAAAAAAATCAAACTTCATTTAAAAAGTAAAAATTTAAAATTATTCACATTTTTATATTCATATTTTGATATTTGTAGTTTGGGTTGGCCTAAGTACGAGTTGATTTAACTTGACTTGGATCTGGTACATTCCGACTTTACATGATGTAAGATCGGTCCAACTTAATTTGATATGATCCCGATATGATATCTTAGTCTATTTAAACTTGACCAAACCCGACTTGATTTGTTTGAGTCTCATTCAGATCCAAGTTGACTAAGATCTAATTTGAGTTGGACCTAACCAAATTTGAATCAACATAGGCCTATCCAAATCATCTAAACATGATTTTGTCCCAACTTAGCTTGAATGAATCAAAGTGAATTCAGATTAACTTGGACTTGGATTGACTAAGCTAGATCTAGGTCAAGACTGACTTGGCTTGACCAAGTGTTGGTTGGGCTACACTTGACTTGATCTTGATTAAAATAGAACCTACTTGGGCTTAGCCCAACTCGGTTGAATATGAATTACGACTGGTCCTAACTCGATCGAATGCAAGATGTCCCAATTTAGTTCAATTTGAGTCTAAACTAACATGATTCAACTAAGACCAACTCAACTTGATATGGATTTGTTCGATTAAATTGGCTCGACCTAGGTACAAGCCAACTCAAGTCGTTAGGGATTCAATCCTAAATGATTCAAGTTATGTCTAAACTGAATCGACTTAATCTAAGCTTAAATCGATTTAACTTGCCTTTTATACAGGTTGACTTAGACCGACTTTAAATGAATTTGACCTGATACTATCTTACTTGAATCTGGTTCAATTTACTATTTTATAATTTTAAAATAATTTCATTTAACGTAAATAAGATTTTTTTTACTTTACTTTTTGTTCTGAATTTTATTATGTAAAAAGCAAATATTTGTACAAGTTGGTGTCTTTTTTTTTTCTTTTTGTAAACTGAGTATCGTTAATGAAAAAAAAAATGAAAAAACAAATAATTGTTAGAATAATTTTATAAAAACATATAAAAATAACTATTAATTATAAAAAAATAATAATTATATTATAAAACATAAAATAGGAATAATAATCATGAATATAAAAGAAAAATTCTCATATTATATATATATATATATATATATTTTGTTTGTTTATATTTAATCCTATTTAACAATTTTATTATCTCATGTGAATATTGTATAATTAATTATATTATTAGTGTATTTACCTTTATTACTATTAATATTAAAAAATAAAACGCTATTATTAAAAACCACGTTATTGTGAAAAAAAGACCATTAACATAATTTTGTAATTATTTAAAAGCCCGTGATTGTGAAAACAAAAACCATTTATATAATTTTGTAAGCTCATGTAAAACTATTTATTTATAAAATTAAAATTTTAATATATTAATTTTAGGGGTTACACATATTTTTAATTCCTAAATTTAGAAATATGAAACTAACATTTGAAGTGTCAACATTTAAATTAAAATACGTAAAATGATAAAAACAGTTCGCATTAATTTAAAGATATTAATTTTTTTAAATTGAATTAAAATAATTAAACTAATTTTAAAATTTAAATTTAACCCGTCAGAAAATAAGAACATATTTCATCTTTATTTTATTATTATAATTTATTTCTTTTTTATTATTATTTCAATTCCTAGTATTTATAAGATCAAAAGGTGAATTTATCCCTTGAATCCAGCACAGTGTTCACTTTCACTTCTCAGAAGAGTGATGGATCGAATCCAGCACACGTCCGTGAAGGTTGGTGATGGTCTCAATCTCCACGTCGCAGAAATAGGAAGCGGTAAGAAGCAATCCAAAGCCGCCGTTTTCTTCAGCTTGTGCATTTTTTTTTCGTTCTTGATTTGGACTGTGTTGGTGTTTTCAGGTGGAAACGCCGTCGTATTCTTGCACGGTTTCCCTGAGATATGGTACTCGTGGCGACATCAGATGATAGCTCTTGCCGATGCTGGATTCAGAGCCATCGCCTTCGATTACAGAGGCTATGGTCTCTCCGATCCTCCATCCCAACCCGAGAAGGCCACCTGGTCCGATATTCTCAACGACCTCCTTCATATTCTTCAAGCTCTTCATCTTCCAAAGGTACTCTCTCTCTCTTTCTCAAATGTCTTTATTCTGCTAATTGTTTCGTTGATTTCTTTTAATTTGTTTTATACCTGTGGACTTTTAGATTTTGCATTTGTTTCAAATTTCAACTGCTTACTCGCCATGCACTAAAGACAAATGCTAGGAACTGATTATCCGGTGACACACTTCTTCTAGGTAGCTGAGATTTTTCAGAAATTAAGAAATTCTGAGTCTTATATCCTGTTTGATAATTTTTTTTTTTAATTTTAAACTAATAAAGTATTTATTAAAGAATGTGTTGGTAATACTTCTCGTACTCTAATTATCGTTTGTTATCTTGCCTTAAACAATTCACAAATGGGCCTGGACCTACTAGGACTTATTTTGCATCGGATTCACGAGAATTCTATGACCAAACCAATGAAAAAATTCGGTATTGAGCGAGGATTTCGGAAATCTTTTTACTTTATATATCCGCTACCGCATTGATTTTTTTTCTTCTTTTTCGAATATAATTATATTATGTATGAGATTGTTAAAGTTAGAATTTAACTCAAACTGTGAATGCAACCCAACCACATTTTATTACTTGAGTAAGATCGAGTCGGTTGATGAGGTACTATTGTAGGCATGAAGGGATGCCTCCATGTAAGATGACTGAAATGATCATATATGGTTAATCTGTTGCTTAATTGATTCCCCTCCTCAATGAAATCTAGGTGTTTATTGTTGGAAAAGATTTTGGAGCTCCTCTTGCATATCTATTTACCATTCTACACCCTGAAAGGGTCTTGGGAGTTGTTACATTGGGAGTTCCGTTTGTTCCACCAGGACCCTCTCTCTTTCACAAAGTCTTTCCTGAAGGCTTCTACATTTTGAGATGGCAGGTAATTTTAAAGGCAAAAAACTTAGATGAACGTGCACTTCCATAAATGTTCTTGGTACTGTTTTTTTAGATGAAATTTCACAATAGTAATTGAAAACCTCTAGTGCAGTCTTTCGTTATACGGATTATCATGACAAGCTTTCAATGCTAATTGGGAAACAACAACACATTGTGCTATTTAAATTGCTTAGCTCTTAGCATGATGACCTGTAATATCACCATAACTTTGATTCTGTCTATATCAGGAACCTGGAAGGGCAGAAGCTGATTTTGGACGCTTTGATGCAAAGACTGTTGTGCGAAATGTTTACATCCTTTTCTCAAGAAGTGAAATGCCAATAGCTAATGAAAACCAGGAGATCATGGATTTGGTGGAACCTGATACTCCTCTTCCCGCTTGGTTCACGGAGGAAGATCTTGAAACATACGGAGCGTTGTATCAGAAATCTGGATTCCAAACTGCATTGCAGATTCCATATAGGTGCTAGCTTTTGTTCTTTGTTGCTTTTTTGGTAACTGGGTTTTCTTGCTAGCACAAAACAATGAAAGCCACTCCTGGACTCAATTGTTTTTATCTGGTGAAATTCGTGTTAATGGTGTGTTTGCATTGCAGGTCATTAGGTGAGGTGTTTAACTTACCAGATCCTGTGGTTAAAGTTCCAGCATTTCTGATAATGGGTGGCAAGGATTATAGTCTGAAGTTTCCAGGGAGAGAGGATTTAACACAGGGTGAAAAAGCAAAAGAGTACGTTCCCAATTTGGAGGTTACATTTATCCCCGAGGGAACTCATTTCGTTCAAGAACAGTTTCCCTCACAGGTGAATAAACTTATCCTCGACTTCTTTGGCAAACACACCTGATATTAGACTTAAGCGTGGAAATAGCCACGAATGGTCTATGTTATGTGAAGTATGGGATGAAGCTAAAAGATCTGGAGTTTTTTAAAATGTTCCAGTATGAGTTTTATGATAAAAATAAATGATGGAAGCAAAGAAATGTACAGTGACATTTATTTCTTTTGGAAGCAAAGAAAAAAGGATACATTTTATTGAAAAGATTCATGAAATTCGTCGATTCATTCCTTAAGTTGGTTATCATTTGCATTGACATGGTCGAAACCTTTGTTCATATTTAGTTTCAAATTTGATAAACCATCTTCCATATACGTTACATTCTTGCTTTCATAGCTTCCATCCCACGCATTCTAAGTTGGACGTCCTGCACACCCCTCCAAATTTGTGAAAGAATTTATGCTTGTGACCGTATGAGACCTTCATGCATAGGATAGGACCTTCATCCTCAAGTTGTGGTCCATCATCATCATCATGCACCCATCCATGTTTCCGGCACCGTTGACGAAATATTGAGTTTTTTCAATGGTTTTGTAGAAAAATGGTGTGTCGATATAGTCGTATCGTATGTGCCTTGAAAGAAATATCAACTCCACAATATTTCATGATGTCGGTGATTAGAATGGCGTAAGGAAGTGACACCCTACCCTGCATTTAAGCATATGTTGCATGATACGATGCGCCTAATTAATGAAAATGTTATTTTTGATTGCCCGTACCATAAAAATATTCTCTTGCATTACTTTTGCCAAATTGGTTGGCCGCAGAGTCAAGATATGCACCAACACATAATGCAAAATTCTGTCATTTATATTCAAAGCACCAACTGTCTTCACATTTTAACCATGCATCTCTGGTTTGATCATGGAGGTCATCCTTGACATTTCAAATGTGTTATGCTTAACCAATCATCATGTTTGATTTTGATTTTTTTTTCTTATTTACCTCACTATAGAGATAGTCATTTTCAGTGACCCTTAGGTTTGAATAAAAAACTTGGAATTGACAAATCGACAAAGACCACAAAACCTTGAAAAAGGTGATGATGAAAGTAAAGACTGACTTTTGCAAAAGAGGGAAAACTCATTATTTTTTTTATCGTGTCTAATCTAAAATTGCCTCCACTAGGGGTTTGTTTCTCGGATGACCTTCAACATTTGTGGTCAGAGCTTTTTCTTTATCCCTTCTTTGTCTTCTAATTGATGAAGATGAAGACATTATTACAGAACTATAAACATGAAAAAAATAACAATTATTATTGTAAAATAACAATATTCAAATAATTTTAATTAAATACAAATATATTAAATTGTAACAATCAAGACTTTCAATCACCTTCAATCATCATGTTATATAACTTATTCCACCGATGTCTTGGTGGCATGCCCATAAGATGTTTAGCCTGAGATAGGTTACCACATAAGAAGTGAAGTCGTTACCTTAGAACATGATTTCACTCTTTACAGACAGAAATCGTGGATGATTTTATTTTTTTCGTAAAAAGAAAAGGGTGTGGAGGATGACTTTATATGTAATGTTGTTCTCCACCCTCATGACTTGACTTTGTTTGGTAAAAAAAAATTCAACGAATATTATTTTACAAATTTAAAATCAAAATGACCATGAAATGAAAAAAAAAAAAACCATGTTCATAGTTATTAACATATAGTATGTTCGCAGCTACTAACATGTTCCAGATGTAAATATCGTTTTCATTGTATTGAAAAGTAGAAGTGCAAGGTTAATAAATAAAATTGGACTAAAATTAAAAAAAAACTAATTTCAATTTTTATTACAAAAACTAATTTCAATTCTTACTATAAATTGTGAGAATAAAAACATATTTAATCATCTCATATAACTATTATATAATTAATTATATTATTATTTTTGCTAAAAAATAGACTATAATTATTTAAAAACATGTGATTGTGAAAAAAAAGACTATTTATATAATTTTGAAAGATCATGTAAAACTATTTATTTATAAAACTAAAATTTTAATATATTAATTTTAGGATTACACATATTTTAATTTTTAAATTTGAAAAATAAAACTTATATCAAATATTTAAGATTGATATCTAAATTGAAACATGTCCTTCAAACATCAATTTAAAAACATTAAAAATGTTTAATAAAATTGAATTAAAATGATTAAATTTAAATTTAAAATCTGAAGAAAATTAAATTTAAAGAGAATAAAAACATTTTTAATTATAATTTTATAATCATAATTTATGGTTTTCTGTTATTATTTTAATTCCTACTATTTAAAGGACTGAAAGGTGGATTTATCCGTTGAAGTAAACTAGCGGTAACAATGACATTCACTTTCACTTTTGAGTGATGGATCGAATCCAGCACAAGTTCGTGAAGGTTGGTGATGCTCTCAATCTCCACGTCGCAGAAATCGGAAGCGGTAAAAGTAATCCAACGCCGTCGTTTCCACCTTGAGCATTTTGCTTCCGTTGTTGATTTGGTCTGTCTTGGTGTTTTCAGGTGGAAACGCCGTCGTATTCTTGCACGGTTTCCCTGAGATATGGTACTCGTGGCGGCACCAGATGATAGCCCTTGCCGATGCTGGAGTCAGAGCCATCGCCTTCGATTACAGAGGCTATGGTCTCTCCGATCCTCCACCTCAACCCGAGAAGGCCACCTGGTCCGATATTCTCAGCGACCTCCTTCATATTCTTCAAGCTCTTCATCTTCCAAAGGTACTCTCTCTCTCAAATGTCTTTACTCTGTTAATTTTTCGTTGATTTTGTTTAATTTGTTTTTTTTATCTGTGGACTTTTAGATTTTACATTTGCTCCAAATTTCAACTGCTTACTCACCATGCACTTAAGACCAATGCTAGGTATTCATTATCCGGTGACACACTTCCTCTAGGTAGTTGAGATTTTTCATATATTAAGAAATTTTGTGAGTCTTATATCCTGTTTAATAAACTTCTTTTTATAATTTTTAACTAATAAAGCATTTATTAAAGAATGTATTAGTAGTACTTCTCGTACTCTAATAATCCATTGTTATCTTGCCTTAAACAATTCATAAACGGGTGGCCTCTAGACTTCCTAGGACTTATTTTTCATCTGATTCACTAGAATTCTAAGACCAAACCAACGAAAAAAAATTCGGTGTTGTGCGAGGATTTGGAGAATTATTTTACTTTATATATCCTCTACCGCATTGATATTTTTTTCTTCTTTTTAGAATATAATTAGATTATGTATGAGATTGTTAAAGTTAGAATTTAACTCAAACTGTGAATTCAACCCAACCATATTTTATTACTTGAGTAAGATGGAGTGGGTTGTGAGGTACTATATAGGCAGGAAGGGATGCCTCCATGTAAGATGACTGAAATGATTGTTTGTTCAACTGTTGCCTAATTGTTTAACATCCTTACTGCACTTTAGGTGTTTCTTGTCGGGAAAGATTTTGGAGCTCGTCCTGCATATCTATTTTCCATTCTGCACCCTGAAAGGGTCCTGGGCGTTGTCACGTTGGGAGTTCCATATGTCCCGCCCGGCTCCTCTGTGTATCACAAATTCCTTCCGGAAGGCTTCTACATTTTGAGATGGCAGGTAATTTTAAAGGAAAAAACTTAGATGCACATGCACTTCCATAAATGTTCTTGGTATTGTTTTTTAGATGAAATTTCAACTTAGTAATTGTAAACCTTTAGTGCAGTCTTTCGCTATACTGATTATCATGAGAAGCTTCCAATTCTAATTGGAAAACAACATTATTTTGTACAATTTAAATTGCTTAGCTCTTAGCATGATGACCTGTAATATCACCATAACTTTGATTTTGGCTATATCAGGAACCTGGAAGGGCAGAAGCTGATTTTGGACGCTTTGATGCAAAGACTGTTGTGCGAAATGTTTACATCCTTTTCTCAAGAAGTGAAATACCAATAGCCAATGAAAACCAAGAGATCATGGATTTGGTGGAACCTGATACTCCTCTTCCCGCTTGGATCACGGAGGAAGATCTTGAAACATACGGAGCCTTGTATGAGAAATCTGGATTCCAAACTGCATTGCAGATTCCATATAGGTGCTAGCTTTTGTTCTTTGTTGCCTTTTTTGTGAACTCGGTTTTCTTGTTGGCACAAAAATAATGAAAGCCACTACTGGACACCTTTTTTTTTTTATCTGGTGAAATTCGTGTTAATGGTGTTGTTTTGCATTGCAGGTCATTAGGTGATGTGTTTAACTTACCAGATCCTGTGGTTAAAGTTCCAGCCTTTCTGATAATGGGTGGCAAGGATTATGTTCTGAAGTTTCCAGGGATAGAGGATTTAACAAAAGGTGAAAAAGCAAAAGAGCACGTTCCCAATTTGGAAGTTACATTTATCCCCGAGGGAACTCATTTCGTTCAAGAACAGTTTCCCTCGCAGGTGAATAAACTTATCCTTGACTTCTTTGCCAAACACACCTGATATTAGACTTAAGCGTGGAAATAGCCACGAATTGTCAATGTTATGTGAAGTATGGGATGAAGCTAAATGATTGGAGTTTTCTAAAATGTTCCCGTATGAGTATTGTGATAAATAAATGATGGAAGCAAAGAAATGCAAAGTGACATATTTATTTCTTTTGGAGTTAAATATGTTTTTGGTCCTTCAATTTATATTGTTGACGTTGGTTTTAACTCGATGTGAATTGAGTGGAAATCTAAGATACTTATATTTGGTGTCTATTTTTGTGCCCTTTCTCACCATTTTTAGCTGTCAGATTTTAGACTACTATAGTCTTTTTGCTGCTCATTATCCAATTTAGTTGCTGACATTTCAATGCCATCATACCTTTTTGTGAATACCTATTTTGCAGGATGTCATCTTCTTCAGCTCCTAAGCGCCACAAGGCAACTGCTGGCTAATCCTCCCGAGGCCAAAAGAGGAAGGAGAAATTCTATTCTCATCGCTTCCTCACCAAGGAGCATGAGGAAAATTACGCCTTGGTTCAAAACCAAAGGCTCTTGATGGAGAAACCCCAAGGCCTATTACTTGGAGAAGTGCTCGAATTCTTAGAAGAATTCTTCCGCATAGGGTGGAATAACTTGGGATTGTATCCAGCTCCGACAAACATAGCTATAGTGAAGGAGTTCTATGCTAATGCAAAGCAAATCCATGAGGAAGATCCCTTCCTTAGCTATGTTAGAGGAAGACGCGTACCTTTTGATGTTGAAACTATCAACACATTCTTGGGAACATACTGGCAATTGGGCAACACACCTTGCCAATATGCCCAATTAGTCAATGCTGGTGTTGACTACACAGAGATTGAGCGGACTTTATGCATACCAGAGGGAATATTTGAGTTGAACAAGAACCAACAGCGCATCAAAATCCTACGATCAAATCTCACTTCAAGGAGTAAGATGTGGCTGACCCTTATACACACCAATATGATCCCATGCTAACACGTCTCAGACATCACCATGAGCCGGTTCATTCTCCTTTATGCGATTTTCACTGGCAGATCATTGAATGTTGCAGACCTATTGCAAATGAAATCCACTAGTGTGTCATGCTGCCAAACCTAAAGCTCATCTTGGGCACCCCTCTTTGATCACTCATGTGTGCGAGTTAGCTGGGGTTGACACCTCCATTCCACCTTTTGAGAGGCCCCGTGCACCAATCGACAAGGGTTACTACATGCAGCATTGCTTGCCAGTCGAAGGGGGAGGACCCGCTGCACCATCATCACCACCACCATTACATCCTGGCCAGCAACCAGCTCCCCTTCCCCTTTATTCATGGCAAATGGCTGGGAGTGGTACACACGGAGATGATCCGCAATGTGTCTTTAGCCATGCCTGAGTTGCATCTTTTATTTGTTCAGGAAGTCGAGACTAGAGTCGCATGGCCTAGGGACCAGGCCAACCCTTCTAGAGAATGGCATAGAGGATAATGAATCGGCTCATGGTGATGTCTGAGACGTGTTAGCATGGGGTCATATTGGCGTGTATAAGGGTCAACCACATCTTACTCCTTGAAGTGAGATTTGATCGTAGGATTTTGATAGGCTGTTGGTTCTTGTTCAACTCAAATGTTCCCCCTGGTATGCATAAAGTTCGCTCAATCTCTGTGTAGTCAACACCAGCATTGACTAATTGGGCATATTAGCAAGGTGTGTTTCCCAATTGCCAGTATGTTTCCAAGAATGTGTTGATAGTTTCAACATCAAAAGGGACGCGTCTTCCTCTAACATAGCTAAGGAATGGATCTTCATCATGGATTTGCTTTGCATTAGCATAGAACTCCTTCACTATAGCTATGTTTGTCGGAGCTGGATACAATCCCAAGTTATTCCACCCTCTGCGGAAGAATTCTTCTAAGAATTCGAGCACTTCTCCAAGTAATAGGCCTTGGGGTTTCTCCATCGAGAGCCTTTGGTTTTGAACTAAGGCGTAATTTTCCTCATGCTCCTTGGTGAGGAAGCGATGGGAATAGAATTTCTCCTTCCTCTTTTGGCCTCGGGAGGATTAGCCAGCAGTTGCCTTGTGGCGCTTAGGAGCTGAAGAAGATGACATCCTGCAAAATAGGTATTCACAAAAAGGTATGATGGCATTGAAATGTCAACAACTAAATTGGACAATGAGTATAGTCTAAAATCTGACAGCTAAAAATGGTGAGAAAGGGCACAAAAATAGACACTAAACATAAGCATCTTAGATTTCCATTCACTTCACATTGAGTCAAAACCAACATCAACAAATAATTGACCATGGACTCAGGATATATGATGCTTCCACGAACCTACCCGCTCGTAGTCCTGCCTTTACGAACCTCTCCGCTCGTAGTTTAACTCTACGGACCTCTCCGCCCGTAGTCCAACAGACGTGATCCACCAGTTACGAACGTACCAGCTCACAACATCTCTCAAGTGTGAGCACGGAACATACGAACCTCCTCGCTCGTATCCCCACACGAGAGTATCAGGATATGAACCTCCTCGCTAATATCATCACGTATTTACCACCATCCATGAACCTACCCGCTCATGGCACAACTAGGGATGTCAAAAATATCCGTACCCGTGGGTATCCGTAGATAAAACCCGCAATGGGTAGGAAATGAATATTAAAAATGGATACCCGCTACCTGTGGGTACGAGTATTTTTGATACCCGCATGTTAACGCGGTGGGTATGGGTATCATAGTATCCGTACCTGTGGATACCCGTACCCGCTAAACTTTAATTCACAAAAAATACCCTTATATATATATATATATATTAGTAAAAAACATTCTGATCTAATATTTTCTAAGTTGCACATCTTATCTTTTTTTGTCTTCATTCTTCCAACTTCAAGGGTCCATTGTCTTCTTTCAAGTACACCCCTTGACATTTTTCTCTTTCCCTTCTTTAAAATTGGGCATATACACCAAACCCTATATAGACAGTGACGTTTATGGTATGCTTGTTGTCAAATGATGGAATCAAAATAAGAATACTTGGCATGTGGCAATTGGAGTTTATTATTTGATTATTTTTCAGGAATCAATCGGAGAGAGTGAGCTTGTTGATCAAAATACTAATTAAAGAATTTTCATTACGTTGAATGCATTTTATATTTATTTTTATAATTATTTGGACTTGTTGTTTGAAATTTATTTAAAATTTATGAGAGTGATGTATTTTATTTTATTTGAATTTATGATTAAATATTTATTTTATAAATAATTTTGTAAATATCCGCAGGTATACCCGCGGATATGAAAAAAAATAGACGGGTACCCGCATAACGGATATCCGACGGATATGGGTACGGGGGAGCTACTACCCGGACCCTACCCGCTCCGTTGACATCCCTAGGCACAACATCTCCTGATTCAAGTCTTACATCACAACATCAAAACGAAATTAAGAAAAGCACACTGCACTATACAAGGTACATACTCAAGTTGGTCTTAGGGATTCCAATGCTTCCACGAACCTGTCTGCTCGTGGTCCAACTCTACGAACCTCCCCGCTTGTAGTCCAACTCTACGAACCTCCTCGTCCGTGATCCAACAATTACGAACTTTCTTGCTCGCAGCAACGCTCAAGTGTGAGCACGGAACATACGAACCTCTCTGCTCGTATTCTCATACAAGAGCATCATAATATGAACCTCCCGACTTATATTATCATGTGTTCATCACCAGTGATGAACCTACTCGCTCATGACAATATCAAGCATCTCCTTGACCAGGACGAATACAACAAGTCATGCAAAATGTATCACAACGCACCCGACCACTGCACCATTGCTTGGCGCTGCCTAAGCATCGCGAGGCAAAATGACAATGCTGACCGCTTGGTTGTTCCACATCATTATCGGACGCCACAACTCACAGGACTTCCTTGTTTCCTACTATTGCCTGATGATCCACTTTGCACCACCCAGCGCTACACCAGTAGTGGGATACTACTTGTTTTAGGTACTCTAATTCAGTTCCTAGCAATCACCCATTCAATTGTCAAACATCCAGAAATCAAAATACACATTCATATACTCCAAATTACAACATCACAACACATATGCATCTTTCAATTATATACTCACATCTTAAATCAATGCCAACATTCAATTTGAACCCAAGAGTAAACCATGCTACTATGAAATTATGAAATAATAAGACAATATGCACATAACTCATACACCACATATGACACAATAAAATATATGTACTTATTCTGCATACCCCCGCAATCCCATTACATTTAAAGCATGATTATCATATTCCCATACTTGGCCAAAACCCATTGTGATCATGCAACACTTGGTCATAGTGATATCATCAAGTGACCTTTTTCACAAACTTATAACATCATACATTCGAGCTAACATGTGTAGATTTATATATTCAACATGGCTAAGCAAGTACTACCAAACATACTCACCAATCAAGGCCACATCAACACTTAAGCACACTTAAGCATCCATTGCTAATCATACTCTTAAGGAATTCAAACTATCAATCATCAGTAACATATATCTCTAACTACAAACATCCAATTCAAATCTCCATCGTTCAAAGTAAAAAACAACATGTTAGGAATCACATTTCAAAATTTCATCTAAATCGGACAGTTAACGAACCTGAAAATGCAGTTTTAAGAAAATTGCGCAAATAAAAAAAACGTAGTAGCCCAGCGACTAGATCTTGCCGCCCAACAAAAAAAGACCAGACTTAGCGCCTGACAGTAGGAAACCACCGCCCGGAGGTCCCTGCTTTGCGAAAAACACGAGAAACGTTTTTTTCACAGAAAAACCCTATTCCACACATTCATGCATTGCCTAGCGGTAGTTCATCACCGCCAAGCAGTTCCCATCAGGAACCCATAAATGCACATCAAAAGGTATGTGTCGCCTGGCGGCTTCGAAGGCCCGCCTGGCAGTTTTTGAAAAATTTCCAGAAACTCAACCCAATTCCAGAAAACACGAGAATCAAGCAATCATACATCACATCATATACATGTTTACGCAATTAAATTAGAAAAACGAGAGGTAGAGCTCCCCTAACCTTAATTCTTTGCTTAAAATTTATGAGTCTAGAGTTCCTCCTTGATCAACAATGACTGCCCCTTTTGCTCCTCACACGAACCACACTCACTCTCTCACTTTGAAAACAATGACAACTCTCAATTTCCTCTCCTTACCTTGCTCAACAGTGACAAACTCAAAAACCTTCCTTCTCACCATCAATTGGTCTTTTAATTGTGTCTTAATGGTAGGTTAATGTTCCAAAACGAATTTCATTTAATCAAGATGTTAATTGACATTCAAAGTACATTTGTGGTTGTTTTTCCACCCCCTTGGCTGCCGCTTTATCAGTTAGGATTTCTGCCCTTGACATTGATGCCAAAGAGAATTTTGGGAAAAAGAAAGTTTAATTTGGGTCTACCAAGGTTCAACCACACAATTGTCAAAATAATGCACAATCAACCAACTAATTCATGTTTTGTGATATTTCCTATAAATCTAGGATTTTATTATCACTCATCATGATCAATTATATTATTAAAATAATGCATAGTTAAAATAACGCACAATTCGGCATACATAAGACTTAACCCAAGTCCTCTCAGAACAACCATGTACTCTCAACCATTTGAGCTAGTACATTTTTACATTATAACAATTAACATTTAATGCCATAAAGACTCTCACTACATGCATTTATTAGTTATTTATTTATTTAATTAATTAAATTTTGCGAGCCTTACATTTACCTTGCGAGAAACATATTTAAATACCTATTTTCGACATGTCAACGTCGTCATCGCATGGCGCCATCTCAGCACCTACCGCCAGGTGCTATCAATAAAACTGCGAAACAGATAACTCTAGAGAGTCAACGCCTGACGACACTCCTCGACCTCCAGGCACTTTGATGATCTGCAGTAAATTTTTATTTTTGACTTTGCAGCGATGGGCACGATTCCTTGGCACCTGACGTGGGTATTTGGCTCAAAATCAAACTTTTGTTGTCCAAAACATGCTCTCTTAAGTTCTTGCTTATTTTCCTCCACCATAATTGTTTCCTATTAACTTGTTTAACACACTCAAAATAGATATTAGAGGTAAAACAAGTATGAAATAATTAAAACACAAAGTAATACAAAACACACTAAACATGAAAATATAACAAGATAAAAGCTACACGAAAGAATTGATTTATTAATAACAATAAACACACAAAAATAAGTAAAAATGGACGTGGAGGGGTCACACAACTTCCATTGTAATTGATTACAAAGTCGATGTAATCAGTCATAAAATTGTATGCCATACATATGAGATTTTTTAATTGATTATCATACAGTTACGATATATTTTGGCATTATGAATTTAATAATAAAGTGGTACCAAATGTGATTAATGTTTTATAAATGACTAAAATTGTAATTGATTAGATATTGATTGATTCATTTATTTAAGTGATAAATATAAATAATTTACATATATGTAATTTGTTATGGTGATTAACTCTTACCGTTTGTGAACATAAAAAAACATGAAACTAATTAATAGAATGATAATTGTGAACATGGTTTAAATTAATGTGCAAAAAAAAGTAAAACTAAAGGGTCTAAATAAGCGTGTAGAAAAAGTAAAATTAAAAGGTCAAATAAGCATATACATATTCTAAATTTAAGATGAGCTAAAGTGATGGCGGAATTGACCCATGTCTACGAAAGGTTGAGCAACCTAAACATCTAGATTTTTAGATTGCCAAATTGGGTATCAATAAAATTGCGAAGATCTCGGATCTCGTGCATAATATATGTTAGAAAAGCAATGGTGAAGACGATGTGTGTTCATCATGAATAAGCTGAGGGTGATCGTTTATGAACACAATGACCATCAATGTTTTTATCAAAACCAAAAGAATTAATAACTTTAGAACCGATTTTGAAAGTTCTTTTATTCTTTACAAAAGGTTTATCAAACTGATCCATGAAGGCGATAATTAGGTTAGGATATTGTAAGGGTGCATTGTCTCGTAAGACCTTTTCATGTAATTTCAAATAAGATAAGCCGAATTGATCTCCTTTCCACTTAAGAGTGCCTATATGAAAATAATGCTTTCTTTAGTGACTTGTGGAATGTTAATGCCACAGACAACTAAATGCGACAAATGATATAATGTATTATATAATTTTCATAGACCTAATAAGTATTATATATATATATATATATATATATATAACTTTTTTATTTATTTTTATTTTTATTAATTTTTTTAACAAATTATATTAAAGTAAATTAGAATTTAAAAATATAAGAAATATATAGTAAAAGAAATAAACAAAAAATAATTAAAATTAAATATTTAAATTTTAAATAGAATTAAAATAAAATAGAAAATAATACATATATTAATTAAATAAATAAAATAATTATAAAAATACTTAGAAATTAAATAAAATTAAAAAATAACTTAAATTAAAATAATAAAATATTAAATTATATATATATATATATATATATATATATATATATATATATATTTTAAATATATATATATATATATATATATATATATATATATATATATTGGAAGTCGACATATATTTTGGAAGTTTTCGGTGATATTTATATTTTGAAAATCCACTTCTAGTAATATATTCTGAAAATCGATTTTTAATAATATATTTTGATACTTAAAAGTATTTTTCACTGAAGTCGATATCTAAAATTAGTTTTAGAGGTGTGGTTTGCGTAAATAATTAAAAGATATTTTTGAGATTTGAAAAACATCTAGGATTGCAGAAGAAATTTTGGAAGTGTAGGAGAAACCCTGGGACAATTTAAGAACTGTTTACCTTTAAAAACCGAAAGCCCAATTACAAACTAAAAAATTAGTTAGCAGCTAAAATTGTTAAGACAGTTTATTAAATTATAGTTTTTGAAAATTATTTATTCGATCAAATGATAAATATAAAAAACATAAAAAAAAAGCATGTTAATTTGATATTTTTATGCAAACTTTAATTAATGGTAAAAAAAATATATTTTGGATCTTCATAATTTCTTTTTTCAATTTTTGTTTACAACTTAGTCATTTTTCATATTGCGCAAACTACTATTTTTATCAAATTATATTTTAAAATACTTTTAAATAACTTTGAAAAACAATATATCATGTTGTAAAGTGCACATCATATTCTAATTATTTTACTTTATTTAATGATTAAAAATACTGTAATATACTTTTTTATTCTATATGAATATATAATTTTCAAGGAATAAAGTTAAAATAATAAAATGAATACTATAAAATTATAATTAAAATATATAGTGGAAAAGTATCAAAAAATTAACCATTATCCATTACTTTTACGCAAAAAATGTTATATAAAAAGTATATTTAATGAAATTTTAAAACCATAGATATTTTGAAATAATTTTTTATTAATTTTTTTTTTGTTCAATTAGTACTTAAAATTGGCGTGCTAATGAATTGTGTGAAATATGAGGTGAACTTTTAGGTTGGTTTGACACCGTTAAATTGCATAATAATATTGTTAGTGTTATGCGGGTTCATTGGATAAAAAATACCAAAAACAAATTTGACAAAGAGGCATGAGAGACTTACTAGCTAGGCGAGCAGACCCTCACTGACCGAATGTTAAATTTGATCTCAGCTGAGAGTCAAGAGAAGGAGGATTCGTTAAGCAAGTTTGTTTTCATTAGACAAATTATTCTGAATTTGGTTCAAGTATTGGACTCGTTAGGTGAGACATCCAATCGTTGAATGAGTAGACCCCTAGGGGCTACTCACTGAGCGAGTGTATATGCTCGCGAAGCGAGTTTATATATTCCAGGTGTATGTTATTTGAGAAGAAGATTATGTGATGGAAGGAAATGATTCGAGGATGGTGTTACAAATCAATTAAATGTGATATATTGAATGAATATTGTAATTTAGTTGTATGGTCATATTATTCCTAAGAATAAAATGTATGGCATGTAAGTCTAGTGTTATGCATTCGCTAGATACACTCATTTAGAAGTTATCTTTATACTATACTATACTCTTATACTCATGAAGAGGAGAGAGTCGAGGTGCTGAAGAGGGAAAGAGATTCTTAAAGTTAGTCTTAGAGTCGAGGAGTCAATTTCTTTTAGATTATAAGTGAACTCACCTTGTCATTTGATAGGAGGAGTTATTATGATTGGATATTGTATCACTTGAAGAATTTCATTTTTACATGATAAGACAAAGCTTCTATAGTCTGAATATGTACATAAATCTAGATAGTTAAGTTTAGGTTGTATAAATGTGTAAATGAATGAGAATTGTTTGGTGATATGTGAATTGTTGATTTACCAGTTTGATTGTCATAGATATTTATATAATTATTGTATATGTATGTCTTAGTTTTCATTATCTTATACCCTCATTTGTTTATTAATTGTTTGTATCTCTTTTGCATTGATATTTTTATGACTTGAAGAGACTAGGTTGTAGATGACGATAGTACTAGCTAATAGATTAAGGGTTGTCTTTGAGGTTTATATATATATATATATATATATATATATATATATATATATATATATATATATATATATATATTAATTAGGGTGTAGTTTGATTAATCTTGTATTAGAAAGATTTTAGTAAACATTGTATTTTGAAAGACTTTAGTTGGTGAAAGAATTATAACTACACTATAATTGTATATGCTTATATATGTGTTTTATTCATATTATCAAATTTGTTTAAGACTTAACTTTGTTTAATACTAATAATCTAAGATAATGGAAATATTATATTTTATTGGATTATTACAGAAAAAATAACTAAATTAAGTTTTAAAACTCTTATAAATTGAAGTGTTTTTAATTGATTCTTTAAAGTATTATTTTAATAAATATTTAAAATTTTCTTAATTTTTCAATTAGGTTACTCTAAATTAAGGTGACAGACTGTTTGATTTGTAAAAAAAAAAAGGAACTTGTAACTTCAAGTACAACACGTATAAATAAGAAAATAAGTTTATTTATCAAACAAAATCACATAAAAAATAATTTAAGAAAATATTTTTTCAATATATTATATTTAAAAAAATATAAATATATAATATTATTGTAATTTATATTAACTTTTTAATTTATTTTTATAAGCATTAATTAATTAAAAATTTAGAAATGGAGTGAGAGAGATTGAGCCATTCAGTTCATTTTTTTAAAACTAAAATAAAAAAAAATAGATTAAGAAATTAACTTTCTCAAATATAACTACAATGAAACTTAAATTATTAATATTTAAAAATATATATATATATATATATATATATATAATATTTTAATTTATCTTATGATAAACATTAATTAATTAATTAAAAACATAAAAGATATTTAAATATTTAAGTGTACTTTTAATAAATATATATTAAAATAAAATAATAAATGGGTCAACGCCCCTGGTGCTAAAGAGGGCCAATATATATGTAAGTTGAAGTTACATAAAAACTAATTTCATTCCTTATTTTTTTCTGAAGTGTGGATGGCTAAAGTGTCATAGAAAAGCTCCCTCATACACCATTCATGAAGAAAGTCCTGCACTTTTGGCTAAGTGTGCTTGGTAAGGAAATCCAGAATAAGTCGATTCACCTGCTCAGGAAACTGTTCTTGAACAAAATGAGTTCCCTCTGCTATAAATGTAACTTCCAAATTGGGAGCATGCTCTCTTGCTTTTTCACCCTTTGTTAATAAATCCTCAATCCCAGGAAACTTCAGAAAATAATCCTTGCCACCCATTATCAAAAGTGCCGGAACTCTAACCACGTTATCTGGTAAGTTGAACACTTCATCAAATGACCTACAAATGCAAACAAAAACCAACACATCAATGACAACAATGCAGCATTGCTTGTACTTTTGTGGTGAGAAATAGCATCTCAAAAGAACAAATGTTAGTACCTATATGGAACCTGCAATGCATTTTGGAATCCAGATTTCTCATACAAGGCACCGTATGTTGCAAGATCTTCCTCAGTGAACCAAGAGGGAAGAGGAGTGTCAGGTTCCACCAGATCCATGATCTCCTGCTTTTCATTAGCTATTGGTATTTCACTTCTGGAGAAGAGGATGTAAATGTTACGCACAACAGTTTTTGTATCAAAGCGTCCAAAATCAGCTTCTGCCCTCCCAGGTTCCTGATATAGATAGAATCAAAGTTATGGTGGTAAATGTGATCATGCTAAGACTTCAGTGGTTACTGTTGCTTTTCAATGATAATCAGAATATTGAAAGTTTGCATTAGGTCGTTTCGTAAGTTATTTACAAAAGAGAGTAAGAAAAAGATATACATTTAAGGAAGTGCATTTTTAAGAGTACCTTCCATCTCAAAATGTAGAAGCCTTCGGGAAGGAGTTTGTGAAAGAGAGAGGGTCCTGGAGGAATAAATGGAACTCCCAATGTAACAACTCCCAAGACCCTTTCAGGGTGTAGAATGGAAAATAGATGTGCAGGACGAGCTCCAAAATCTTTTCCAACAAGAAACACCTGAAGTTCATTCAGGGGAATCAATTAGGCATATATCATCATTTCAGTCACATTTTACACCTAGGCTAGGCATCCCTTCATGCACAACACCTCTCACACTAACTCCTATTCATGGCAAAAACTCTGCAATGGGTTACAATTTGCTTTAATTAGCCTGATTAAGTTAAATCTTCTTTTAATCAGCAATCATCAAGTGTGTAAGTATACCATAGAGAATAATTTTGACTTTTTGAAACATGATATTATTTTTCCGGAAAATTATTTACTATAAAGTTTTGTTGATAAATTTTTTATAACGCGCACACATAACATCATATTAATGGACGAGAAAAAAAAGATTTGATTTGATTTAAAAAAAAAAGAAAAAAATTTTAGAGAGACTTCAATAATAAATCTTTAACCGGTGAAACAAAAAATTATAATAGATTTTTTAAGTTGATTACGTGCATAAAGTGGAACACATTTTAGAGAGAGAGTACCTTTGGAATATGAAAAGCTTGAAGAATATGAAGGAGGTCGTTGAGAATATCGGACCAGGTGGCCTTCTCGGGTTGGGATGGAGGATCGGAGAGACCATAGCCTCTGTAATCGAAGGCGATGGCTCTGAATCCAGCATCGGCAAGAGCTATCATCTGGTGCCGCCACGAGTACCATATCTCAGGGAAACCGTGCAAGAATACGACGGCGTTTCCACCTGAAAACACCAACACAGTCCAAATCAAGAACGAAAAAAGAAATGCACAAGCTGAAGAAAACGACGGCGTTGGATTGATTCTTACCGCTTCCGATTTCTGCGACGTGGAGATTGAGACCATCACCAACCTTCACAAACTTGTGCTGGATTCGATCCATCGGTGAAAGCGGAGAGAAACTCGAGTCTTGTCAGAAAGAGGGTCTCTTGCACGTTTAACATGAAATATTTATATAGGTGAATGGAATCTGGTCTTATTCACGTACCAATACTAAAGAAGTAAAGTGTTTTAAATGCTTTGGTATTAGTGTTTAAATTTTATTTTAAGGATATTGAGAAAATTAAATTCTTTGAATGAAGCTGAGCCCTGGTAATAATTCATTTTCAAAAATAGATGAAAATGCAAAATCCTGTCACATCTTATGCATTGTACAAACTAATCAAACTCTTGTAATTTTGGTAACCATGTATGCGTGAAATGATGGTCTTTCCGAAAATTCTCGTGAAATGATGGTCTTTCCGAAAATTCTTTTTCTCTTTTTTTAGATTTAAAATAATTTAACAATAATTTAATAACCAAAATGCAATATTATAAAATACTATAACAACGTAAACACAGGTGTGAAAGTTGATTTCACAGTTGTTAAAATAATATAACAAAGATTAATAAAAAATATATAATTAATTTTTTTTTAAATTATTAAATATAAAATTAAAAAAATAAAATAATTATATAAAAAAAAGTTTTAAAATAACGATTAAGATAAAAAAAATTTAAAATAACAGTATAAATTATTAATTAAATAATTAAATTTTAAAATAATAACTAAGAATAAAATTATAATAAAAAATATGGATAAAAAAGATATATTTTTATATATTGTTATATATATATATATAATCAAATTTCTTGTTCTTATTTGATAGAATTGAATAATTCTAATTCATAGCAATCGAATATGGAACACCTAAAAGTTAAATGTGTAAGTATTATTTATACACTATGTAAGTAAAGATCACTGTTGATTCAATATTATTTCTATACTTCTTAATTATTTCCTAGGTTACACTAAGTACATAATACTTGGTCAAGTTCATTTATTATACTATAAACATACTAAAATAAATTAGATGTATTTACATGGAAATCAATTTACATATGTCAAATAAAAGTAATTTAAGAGAAGTTATAATTAATATGAAATTTTTTAATCTTGAATCTATCCGATAAATATAGAAGAATAAAATATCCAGACTCAAAAGATGACGTTTATATTCAAAATTCGGATAAGAAAGTTCTTTTTTATAATTAATGCGAAGAATTTTTGTAAGATTTTTCTTTTGTAATCTCTTAAAAGTAGGGATGTCAAATAAATGTTATTTTATGAGTATTATTTGAGTATGTTCATATTTTGATATAGAATTCTCAATTAGTTAAACATGAATGTATATGGTAATAATCAAAATTTTCAATTGGATATGATAATAAAAATGTGTATGTACATATTTGATACCAATAAGTCATTAGTAATTTCATATAAGAGATTACAATATCATTTATAGTCCAAAATATTAAGGGAATAGACTTATATGTCTTCTTTTTTGTATGTTACTAAACTTTTTTATTTATTTATATTCAATGTGAGACTCAAATTCACTTAGATTCCTAATACTTCATCTAAAATCTTTTTTTCTCGTATAAGATATCATCCATAAAATCTATTGTGGGAGAGTCATTTCCTCAACTGATGTTAGAAAAAGTATATATCAAATCTTTGAAGTAAGTAGAAAGAGGTGCAATCTTTACAATTTTCCAAGGAAATTGAGTGCAACAAATGATTATAACGAAGAAGAATAAAATTATACAATAATCTTTTGAACGAAAAGTATTATACAATATATTTCTTTATCAATTTACAATGTAATAACGTAATGTACTTAGTGTACTATCTTCGATGTTTATTTAAGTTTTGTAAAAACTAATCTATTATCTCCGTAAGCGCTTTTTTTAAGAAACTTGGCGTTATATTCATTTATCTAGATGTTGCACTACTAGAAATTTTCATATTACATGAGATTTTTCTTACAAATTTGTTAAAAGAATTTGTAAGAAAAGACTTTTTTCTGTCAGTTTTTTTAATAATTTTAATTGACAGATAATTCCTTCGCGGGTAATCATTTCTTACAAAATTATAAAATTTGCAAGTATTTCTTACAAAATTTGTTGCGAAAAGTGTGTTATACAAAATATTTTGCAAGAAAATTGATAGCAATTTCTTGCAAAAAAATTTTTACAACAAAATTTGCAAGTATTTCTTACAAAAAGATTTTCAAAACAAAATTGGTAGGAAATATGAATTTTTTTAATAGTGTTGTATTTGTAACCATTTTTTTCTTTTTTATTTATCGATTATAAGTATAAAATTTGAAGATGTTATTGTGTAAATAATATTTAGGATAATTGATTGGAGAAAATGTTGGGTGTTAGGATACATGTCTGTTGCTTATATATTGTCATCTATTTTTTATTTTTTGTTTCAATCTCTTTCTGGGTCAAATAATATTTATCCATGAATATTTAACTAGAATAGATTTCCAACTTTGTTAACACTTCAGGAAATATGATAATAATGAATTATTACTGATATATACACACACACATATATATATATATATATATATATATATATATATATATATATATATATATATATATATATGAGTGAGTTTAAGAGTGAAGATTAATTAATTATTTCAAATTTTCAGAGTGAGGAAGTTTAATTATAAGATATGATAATGAATTTGTTTTCATAAAAGAGAATAATGTATTAATAATTATCTTTTGCTATCGGAAATTGTGATTCTTAAATTTATTGCTATTAACTGTCAACTAATAATGACGTTAAGAATAACCTTCAACTTTTTTCCATATAAAATTAAATTCTTATCTTAAACAACAACTCTATTTAAAACGGTAATTAATAATTATCTACAGCTAATGGAGAAATCAGAAAACGACAAGAGCACTAACCATTCACACGTAAAAGGTAAGAAAAATGTTGACCATGCTCGTTACCTTCTAATTCTCAAACTCAAACTCATACTGAACGTAGCAAGAATTTGAAACGGTGAAAACCACAGAGAAACGAAGCGTTTTTCTCTTCTCTTCTTTTCTTCTTTTCTACTCATTCTCACTCTCTCCTTCTGCAAGGTATGCATTACCATTCCTTCATTTCTCGTGAATTTCACCACCTTTTTCATTAATTACTACAAGCATCTCATTTTCATTTTTGGCTGCATGCAACAGGTACGTGATTGTGATGGGTGATTCACCACCCCAGAAGCATAGAATTCTGATGGTATCCGATTTTTACTATCCCAACTTTGGTGGTGTCGAGAACCACGTTTATTACCTCTCTCAATGCTTGCTCAAGTTAGGCCACAAGGTCAGCGTCTTAGATTTTTCCCAATTTATCTTAGTTTTGGGAGTTGATCCTCAGAACCCAAATTATTAGACTTCTTCATTTCAATTTTTTTTATCAGCAAAAAATCAATAAATAATAAAATAGAACAATTGGGTTTGCTCTAACCTTGTAAAAAAGGTTGTACATTTTGTTATATTATTTGTACTTCGTCTATTGCTGTGCTATCAGGTTTGGTAGTACTCAAGATTTAGTTATAATTATAGCTTCTTATTCTTCTTTAGTACAAAGGAAGATCAATGTAGTAAATGCAAATTGTACACGGAGTGGTTTAGCATTACTTTTGTAGCATTACTGTTGATTTTTTTGACTATTCAGGTGGTGGTGGTGACTCATGCTTATGGAAATCGTTCTGGGGTTAGATATATGACTGGTGGTTTGAAAGTTTACTATGTTCCGTGGAGACCGTTCTTTAATCAGAGTACATTTCCAACCTTGTATGGGTTGTTACCAATTATAAGAACAATTCTCATTCGAGAAAGAATTACTGTAGTACATGGGCATCAAACTTTCTCAACACTTTGCCATGATGCCCTTTTGAATTCGAGGATCATGGGATACAGGGTTGTGTTCACAGATCATTCACTTCATGGTTTTGGGGATGTTGGTAGCATTCATATGAACAAGGTGATGCAGTTTACCTTGGCAGATGTGAGCCAAGCAATCTGTGTCTCCCACACAAGCAAGGAAAACACAGTGTTGAGGTCAGGTTTGGCACCAGAAAAGGTTTTTGTTATTCCTAATGCTGTTGACACTGCCATGTTCAAGCCAGCATTGGAACGCCCTAGTGGATCGGAAATTGTTATTGTTGTTGTCAGTCGATTGGTTTACCGGAAAGGAGCAGACTTGCTTGTTGAAGTCATTCCAGAAGTGTGCCGGTTGCATCCTAATGTGAGTTGTTGGAATTTGAAATCACTGTTAGTTTTGTCTTGCATAATGAGATTAATGAAATTGGATTCTGTCTAATATAATGCTTATGGTATTAATTTAAGACTCCTGTGGTTATGTATCCCTTTCCATTCTGCTGCTTGTAGATAACAAAAGCTGAAAATTTGTGTTACTTAACAAAATTTCAATGGTGCTTCTTCTGGTGCTCTGTTAAGTTTTTGTTTTGAGAAACATCTAATGACTGTTTTTCAAAAGTGCATTGCTGTTAAGTACAATAAGCACGTATAGATGTCCACCTTTTCAAGAATTCTAACTTCATAGTTTTCTATGACACTTTAGTTTTACAATAACTTGTACCAATAACTTATTTGTTTGCTTGACCTTGGCAAAAAAGTTATATGGTGATCTTACTGTATATACAAGTATGCATAACAAAGATAAGTGCATTCTTAAATCATTTATGTTAACCTTAGCATCTTGGTAGAACCTAATGAAATCTGATGTTTCATGTGTATGTGATCACTGTGATGTGAATTTTTTACCATTGACAGAGCAACCCCTCTCTATATTGCATCTGTCTCAACCATTCATATGATTTATGGTCTCTCTGCATCTTTTGCATGTATCGTTACTATTTTATTTATTTCCTCATGTAGGAGCCACGGTAAATTATGCACCAAAAGAAATATGTTTGTCCAGAGTACATTATATATTTTATAGCCTTTTTACTGAATACTTTCGAAGGCATAATTTATATATCTATTTGAAGGTTCGATTCATTATCGGTGGTGATGGACCTAAGCGTGTGCGGTTGGAAGAGATGAGAGAAAAACATTCTCTTTTTGATAGAGTTGATTTATTGGGAGCTGTACCACATACACAAGTTCGATCTGTTCTAATATCTGGACATATCTTCTTAACCTGGTTCAGTTTCTTCCTAAACTTTTTACTCTTTCTTGGTGATGTGTTAATAATTCTGTCATAATTTGTAGCAGTAGGTCAGATCTTTTACATTTATTTTCGCTATTGTTGTTCGCTGGCAAATATTAACTACCACAGGATGCTACTAGTGTTGGAAGGACAGGGAGTAAAATATAATTTTGATAAATAAGAGGGACAAAGCCATTGTAAAGTGTCTGAAGCTTAAATATTAAATTTGCTAACTTAGTTTAATGCGTATCAACCTTCTAGAATTTCCTTTTGTGGTCATCTGTCTTACTTATCAGCTATTATAGATTTGGATAACATCTTTAAGAGAAAAATGGAAAATCTTCTGAGATTTGAGGAATTTATTTTATACATCATTGAGAGAGTTATTTTTAAACCAGAGGATTGGTTAGTGACATGCCACTGACCCCCCAAAGTATTCATTTAATTAACTGTCAGAACAGAAGTATTTTTTGGCTCTATACTAGCCTATACAATGATACAGAGGCTAAAAATAAGGGTGAACCTTGAACTAAGGGATTTGACAGTTGATCCTAGCAGTCAAAGTTCATATTTTCTTGCGATTCTAAAGATACTAACACTCCCCTCAACTTGTTGCATAGATGTCTTTTAATGGCCAACTTGTCAAGAGAGTCAGAGTTCTTTGCTGAAACGTATCTTCCAACATATCTACGGACTTGACAAAATGAAATCCAATAAACATCTCTTTGAGATTCTTCTTTATGAAATACCTGTGTATCTCCGCATGCTTTGTTCAATAGTATTGGACAGAGATTTGTGAGAGATGACATTGCAACTTTTTGTCACAAAAACAGGTTCATCTCCATTGGGACCAAAGCTCATCTCCATTAGTAACCTTCTAAGCCATAATACAAATACTTCATTCAATCCTTTTGCCATGCCCCTAAATTCAGGTTCAATGATAGCCAAAGCCACTACCTTTTGCTTTTTCTTTTTACTTCTCCAAGTAGCTAAATTTCATCCCACAAATGAAGTACCCAGATGTGGATTTCCTGTCAAGAATATTCCCTGCCTAATCTGCATCAATGTATCCTTCAACGTTCAAGTGATTGCTTCTTGTACCATAATTCTTGGATATCTGTTTGGTCTGCGTTCCTTTAATATAATCCAAACATACATCCCAGTTATCAAAATCCAATTGAGGTAAAATGTCATTTTTCATTAACCTCATTATTCTTTTCTTGGATATGTGACCTAATCTTTGATGTCACAAATAAGCAGAATTATTATCAAGCACATTCCTCTTACTACCAAGTACGTATTCAACATTAAACAATGATTCAATGAACTTAACATCAAGATTGAAACAATATAAACCATTTATTGAAGTACAAGATTCATAACAATAAATGTCTTTAAATAAAGAGAAAACATTGTTTCCAATCTTAACATAAAATCCTAATTCATCCAACTTTGCAACAAGAAGTAAATTTTCTAGCACATTCAAGTACATAAAGACATCCTTTTGAAAATATATGAAGTCCACTATCCAAGATATATCAAGTCCCTTTAAAAATATATCAAGTCCACTATCCAAGATTAAACAATGTCCCATAAAGAGAAACTTTTCATTTCCTCTTATGGTTTTTGATTTAAAGGAAAAATGGTAAAATGGACACATCAAGAAGAATTGCCCTAAAAGAAATAATTTGAAAAGAAAGGTATATTTTATATATTTGTAAATTTCAAATCAAATCTATATGACGTTTGGTATCCAAGATTTTGATTGTTGGGAAGCTGATGAAATTCCCCATCAATGAGGAGTCCGTTGTGTTGATCAACCATCCTTTCGTACAGCCTTCTCAGTTCATCATTTCTTAAACGTCGGATCAGTTGTTAACAATTCAGGATATGATCTGTCAATATATTCCAGTTTGTTCTTGCTTGAGATGTGTGTCTCAGCCACCTGGGACCATAGTTGAATTCAACCCATCCAACATGGTGCAGATGGGTACAGTAGACGAATTAGATATCGGGCATTGTGATGTAGCCTGAGTTTTGTACAAAACCTCTGTCATTTTGGTCGTAAGATTTGTCAAAATGGAATCAGCGTAAGTGTTCTTCTGGCTCCATTGTCTATGAGGGATCACTCATCTATTCCAAATTGTTTGGGTCTGAAGATCATGGTAGGGTACCATTTCAGTAAAGAGAGGTATCTTTATTCTGTTTTACTTGGTCATTTATAAGTAGGAGAAATTTTAGTCTCTATACCAGCCTATACAACAATAAAACGATACGCATGGCTAAAAAGAATGTTGACCCTTGAGCTAAGGTTTTTGATAGCTGATCTTAGCAATTAATGTTACTATTTCCTAGCAATTCTAATGACTCACTGACTCTAACCGTTGGGAAGAATCTCAAATTCAACCCTCTTGTTTATATGTGTGACATGACAGACGCTAGTGATCTAAGGAGTACGTGCGCGGGTTGATAGTAGTATTACATCTTTAGGAGAAGGGGTAATTTTAATTAGATCCAATTCAATCTAGGGGTTCTAAGAACCCATAGAATGGGGACACTAGTTCACCCAAAATGATTAATGCTACATTATTTCTACCTTTTGTTTATGTACACTTGGTTGGCTTACATCTCATAAAGTCAATGTGAAACTTGCACATGCTGATCCATGACATATGAATTGCATAAAAAATCAAGATCAATCCAAGCTATGCAGTATTTCATTCTTCCAATATGAAATTATTGATTTTAACTCGGTATTGAGGACATGAACTTTATCGGTTTGCACATGCTATGTTTTCTGGGCTTTAAATTCTTGTTTTGAGTTCTTCTGTTCTTTCCAATATTATTTCTTTTATATCTGTTGTCTTATCTGAGCTTTGCATTGTTATAGTTCCTTGACAGAAGCTTTTTGCATGGCGATATTAGAGGCTGCTAGTTGTGGATTGTTAACAGTGAGCACCCGAGTTGGAGGTGTTCCTGAGGTAGGTATCTGGCATCTTCTTTTTGCACCTGTTTGGTTTTAGTATAAATGTTTTCAATATAGTTTCTTTTTGATTAACTGTTATGAACTTCCATTTCTAACCAGATCCACATACATGGCTGTTGAGACAATTGTGGAATCCTATAATCAGTGTTTGATATATATTAACTCCCTTGTTGTAGGTTTTACCCGATGACATGGTTGTGTTGGCAGAACCTGATCCAGGTGATATAGTGCAAGCAATCCAAACAGCAATATCTATGCTTCCCAAAATTGATCCACAAGTCATGCACAATCGAGTGAGTTTTTAGTTTAAATAGCCTCATTCTGTTGCTTTCAGTGTGTAAACTATTTACCCTTCAATTCATTCATTTCTTTTCTGTAGATGAGGCAACTCTACAACTGGCATGATGTTGCCAAGCGGACAGAAATTGTATATGATCGTGCTTCAAAATGTCCCAATCAAAGTCTATTAGAATGTCTCTCACGGTAGTACTTTCCTGGTTCTATTTGATTATATCAGCAACACATAATTGTACAAAAAAGTCCACTGATCATTCTGTTTCAATCATGTGATTCGCTAATTACTTGAGCATTATCTAATCTGCTTGTAACGTATGTGAGAGTCAAAGCACTGTACTTTGGGATCTTCATTTAACTAAACTACAGCTTTGACAATTCTTTTGTTAACCTAAGTGGTTCATGTGTAAAATAAATACCTAAATTAGGAGTAGGATCAAAAGAATCTGAGTATTTATATATTCTATGATCTGTTGAAATGGTTTCATCTTAATGTGAGAGCATTTTTCCAGACCTTACAAATATCAGTGCTAGTTCTTCTATTGCTGATTGTCTCTTTTGTGTTAGATACTTGTCTTGTGGAGCTTGGGCAGGCAAGCTCTTTTGCTTGGTTATGATATTGAGTTTTTTACTTTGGCATCTACTGGAACTATGGCAAGTAAGTTATTGTGTTGGATATGTTACACATTTTCTTCTTATTCATGTTTGAGAGATATGACATGTTTGTATTCCATTATTAGCCTGCAGATGATATTGAGGAGGTGCCAGATGTTATACTTTCAGAGAACTGTGATGAAGAGATGTTACAGAAATCCTAACTATTGAAGTGCAAAATATTAATGATGGTATTTCATTAGCTTCCCGAGTCACGAAATAGGTGTAATACACATGTACCTGTGATTAGAGCCTAACATAACAACTGAGGTAGCCCAGAAAGAAAAATTGTGAACTCACTTCAACCATTCAGTAAGTGTAGGAACTTTCTGAGAAGTAGAATGTAGACAGATCCTTGTACTGTTTTATAAAATCTGCAAGGAATCTCATCAGAAAAAGAAGAATTGTTGTTGCAAAATATTGTTAAGAACTTCGCATCAATGCTTCATCTTAGATTATGAACCTCTAAAAACTGCAGAGGATCCTAGTGGAGGGTGTTTGACAATTTATTGTTAATAGAATGCAAATAACAACAGAATGCATGTTATTTTTGCCAAAAAAAAAATATGCAGGGTTGTTAATTGATTCTCATTCATTCAAAGAATAGTGAAATACTATATTTTGTGAGAAAAGCAAACTTTGAAAATTTCACTTTTCTCATTATACATTTTCTTACATTTATTCTTTTTTGCAAGTAACATGACTTTTCTAATAATAATTTTAGTAAAAAAGTACATGTTTACTCAACATTCTTTACATATATGTCAAAAAGTGAAAGGGAGAGTTCTACTTTGTCTGTTATTGTTCCTATGCTAATGGACACTTGGCACTGTGCTGCATATTGGAAAATTGTTGACATTGTTTTCTGAATGAAAGAAGAATGCAGGTGTGAAATGTTTTCTTCATCCTTGTTTGAACTGATAACAACTTAAGTAGTCAACAATTTAATCTTTTTAAGTTGATTACCTGTTCTTAACTTCATATCTTTCCAGAGACTCTTATGATTATCTATATACTTCATTTATATATATATATATATTGTATTTTGTTTTGCTTAGTGTATCCTGTCAACATTTTATTCCTAAAGATTTAAATTATATCTGTAAGTAAATTTTTTTTTTTCCCAATATCCACAACCATTAACAATGAGGATTGAACTTTGTTGGTTTACAGTTTTTTCAGTCTTATTCGTCCTTAGTATCTTTATATTTACTATCCAACTTTTTAATTTCTATTATTTGAAATAGCTATCACAAAAATTGAAAGTGTTTTTATTATATAATTATAATCAAGGTTTAACAAAAATTAAATATTTTATAAGTACTTTTTTTATACATATTTTAGTATTTTACCTTTTATTTTGTTGAAATTTTACAAGTATTCCTATAGTACAATTATAATATTATAGAAGTTAGAAACTAAAAGTGTTTTCATTGTATAATTATAATACTATTTTTTTAAAATTAAAATATTTTATAACTACTTTTTGTATACATATTTTAATTATAGGTTTACTTTTTATTTTGATGTAAACTTACATTACCAGTGTTCCATTATAATATTATAAAAATTAAGAAAATATTATTTTCACAATTACTATTTATCTATATAATTTTTCATAACTAAAATAAATTATAGTAACATTTTTTAATTAATTTTATTATAATAATTAATTTTGAAATATATTTGTGTTGTTTATTACTATACAGAAGTAAGATATAATTATTTTACGCTACGTTAATTTAAGTATGTATTTAAAAGTACTCAATTTTATTAGAATAAATAATTTCATCATGACACTTCCGCACTTATAAGAATATGGGTTAAGTATTTTTTTAATCTTTTGATATTCTAAATTGAAACATATCTTTGAAATTTTGATATATTTGATTTTTAAATTTTAAAATTGAATAAATATAGTCTTTCTAATCAAATTAAGTCAACTTTTTTTATATGTTGAACGCGTTTCATGTTAGTATTTGAGTTGTTTACACTATTTGACATATTCACGATTCAATATTAACTCGGAAATACGTTTGAAACTTAAAAAAAAAATTAACATAATGAGTTTAATAAGACTATATTCATTCATTTCTGAAATTTAAGGACCAAAATGTATCGAAATTTCAAAGAGAGATAAATTCAAAATTTGGGTCAAAGTCATACCTAACCCTAAATATTAATTTAAGAAACAAAAGATTTATCAAACATTCTTCTATAATATTGTGTCATTCTTAAGAATCTTTTACACAATAAATATTTATTAAATTAAAGGACAATATAGAAAAATGTGAGATGATAATAAGAATAATAAAGAATTGAATGGGAAAAAAAATTGAAACTTTGGCTTCCAAAAAGAAAAAAAAAATATTAACTTTGACATCAAAAGAAAAAAAAATTGAAACTTTGACGCCTAAAAGAAAAAAATTGAAACTCAATGCTGCAACTTCTACGTGAGTTACCATGCTCCACGAACCACCATGTCAGTCCCACATTCCACATAATGAAAAATAACATCGACGAAGTTAAAATATTAAAAAAAATTAAAAATGAAAAATACTTAACTTTCACTTTTTTTTCAAAAGAAGTGTACGACGATGATTAAGATGAAAGGTATGGAGAACATGAAATGGAAAACACGAAAGGAAGAAGAAGGATAGAAAATAGAATCTACTGACTTACACAAATTACTTATCCACAGGTACTAAACCATGGGTACAATATCTTCAACATTAAAAAAGTAAAAAAAAAAAAACATTTCACTAAAAAGAAGAAGGACCACATAAGAAGTAAAAAAAAAAATGATATATAAAGACACATGTTCAACAGAAAAAAAAAAAGAAAAAAAAAAATAGAATCTT
>Ga0209589_1000678_pt1 | contig 49836 bp, 19 predicted proteins | sample CowpeawhiteBW_FD_187525 | JGI IMG/M metagenome (GOLD analysis project Ga0209589, IMG submission 187525) | Root nodule microbial communities of legume samples collected from California USA - Cow pea white BW (SPAdes) (version 2) | ecosystem: Host-associated > Plants > Roots > Nodule | place: USA...
ATATAAAAAAAATTAAAATATATATAATAAAAAAAAAAAATTTAAAACTTTGGGGGGGGGGGGCATGGCACCTCCTGCACCAAGCATGCTCCGCCATTTTATATATATATATAACTGAACACAATGACTCTGATAGTAGGTTTCAACAATGGCTGTGATATCATGTTAGGAAATGGATTTAAGTTTAATTCAACCTCACAAAATTGACTTCTAAGAATAAATTAGACTTAAAATTTACTTCTTAACATAATATCATAGTTATGAGTTGGTGTTTCTCCTAGCAAGATTACCATTTGTTCGGCCTATTGTGTCACTCACTATTGAAAAAAATTATTGTTTTTTGGATGTATTGTTCTACCCGCTATTCATTAAGGTCTAGTCTCACGCACGATATGAATATATACCTCGACGTGAAGGAGTCTATTGAAAATCAATCCCACATTGACTAATTATAATGCCACTTTAGAGTATATAAATGGGTATAAATTTCACTTTATAAGTTGATTTTGTGGAGTTGAGTTGGTCTTAAAGTATACTTCTTAATACATTTATCCTTAAAAAAACTATAATAATTAATAAAAGCTTAACCTTTTTTTAATTTTAAGAATATAATTTATGACTTTTTACCGGACACAAGAATTTGAAAGACTTAAAATAAATTTAAAAATAATTTTTTTGAGTTTCTTTTAGATGTCTAAAGTAATTAGTACCAAAATAGATTCAAGATTTTTTTTTCTTGAATGTTTAAAGCAACTAATACTAAAAATACTTTTTTGAAGTTTTATTTTTCTTAAGCATTAAAAGAAGGACTTTGCTTGCTTGTCCTGGCGGCATGCATGCGTATAGGATAATTAAACAAAGTAAAGTGATAGATTTATATGTTTGGAAAAGTGAGTTTTGTTTCTCTCTCTAAGTACAGATGTGAGAGAAGTTAATGAGAAATTTGAATGGTTTTTGGTCTTAAAAGTTGGAAACAAACAGTGTGTCACTGAAGTTGATGAAGATACGTTTTAAAAAGCGTTATCCATATGCTGGCCCCTCCTACAGCTATGCTCTCACATTTATGCCTTCAACTTTCTCTCTCTTATCTCTTTCAATTTCTCTTTGTCTCCTCATATTTCCATCTTTTTCTTTTTGTTTACTCTAATAATGTCCATTAATTATCTCCCCAGTTTCTATGTCTATATATCAAGATATTTTCATTTTTGTTTGTTTTTTACATATATGATTTGTTATAGTGTTCAAATATACAAAACAATTCATAAAAATATGTATGGAAGAAACTACAAAATATAAAACTACAAAGTTTTTTTTTTCAATTTTATTTTCATTATCTACATTTTATGCACTAATAACGTAAATATCTATCTTTTATCTCTAAATTACTACAGCTTCTATAATTATTTTTTATTTTGATCCTTTTTTGATTGGTAAAAGGATTAAAACGCTTTTTTATTTATTTATTAAATATAAACATAAACAGTGGAAAAAGAAAATAATGACAAATTAGAACCAGCATCTTCAAACTTTTAAAAACTAGTCTTAGTAATTTAGATTCAACGATGATTTACACATCGGATAACTATTTGTGTTAAACTAATATATATATATATATATATATATATATAATAAATTATGTGCCAAACTTTGTATAGAATATGCATGCGTATCATTACAATACACAAAAGGACAATTGACACTTGAATATCCTATTAAAATTATAATTGACTTTATTTATATATAATATATTATTGCATAAAAAAACTTATTCTTTTTGGTATATACATTTTTCAATTTTATTTTTTAATAAGTCATTATTTTTTAAATTGAAATAATTATTTTATCAATTATATCATTTAAGTGATTTTTTTTTTTAAATTTCATCATTTTATCCTTTTTTTTTTCTTCAAAGGTTAACCATTTTTTAAATTACAATAATTACACGAGAATATAGCATGATCATTGACCTTTCTTTCATCAACCTCCATAGATAAAAGCTTTGAACTCCCAAATAACTTTATATATATATATATATATATATATATATATATATATATGTCTTGTTATTAGGTTCCCACACCATTCTTTAGTCAACTTCTAATTCTTCAACACCTTTCATTCTTGAAGATTATGAAGCTAGCACACTCCATTATTGTTTAGTCTTAGTGATTATAAAAGCCTTGTTTTGTGAATTGTTTCCATATTAGTTTGGTAAGTTTTTGTGAACATTAAAATCCAGAATCCCAACCATTTTTTGTGAAGTAGGTAAATGATGGTAGATATTTATTCTTTGTGGGAGGTTGAGTTATGCTTTGTTCATACGCATATCACAATGGGGGGTTAGGATTCGGCAGCAGTAAACAATTAAGATAGTGGAAACATTTCGTGCTCCTTCTCTTACACCATCACTTATTGCTGGATCAAAATTAAATTATTATCAAACCTGGAAATAAATTAAACTTAAACACAGAAGTTTGAGCAGTGAAACATTAAATCCTGAATCATGTTGAAATCATTTACACTATAATTAGATGCAATCACTGAGGTTTTTACGTACGGATAAATAACGTTGATCCGTTGGCACAATGTGACCTACCAGAATACTCAATCATGCTCATGGGCCTCATTTCTAGAACAAATTCATTTCTTAAATATATTTTTTTTCTTTTTAACATCAGATTTTAAAGCATTTGGTTTTATTTAATCACTGCAAACTACTTTTTTTGTTTTGCCTAATGTATAATTAATTTGATCGCGATATAGAAATGAAATGGGTAAAATATAACGATAGGATATAAATATTTTATTGAAGGCAAAACAGTTAAAAAAAGGAAAAAAGAAAAACGAAGTTGTTGAAAGAAGTGTGAAGTGAGCGGTGTGGGAGTTGAAGAAAGAAAGAGTGAAAAAAGGTTATGAAATGTGTAAGGAGAAAACGGGAATGGGAAGAAGAAGAATAAAGCAAAGCGACAGGGTCACAAAAAGTCATGATTTCAAAATATAAAGTTCAAAAGTGTAATAAATAATAGTCGAAAAGGAGGGTTAGGAATAGAGAAGTTTTGAAGCAGTGGCATGATGGAATGGTATATGTGTGCTGAATTCCATGCAGCAATTATGGCTCTTGGATCGTTTTCAAAGTCTTCCAAGATCTAATCATGATCACATATAACATGGGACCCATTGTCTCATCTTCACTTTCATTCATCTCTTTCGTGGATTGGTTTGGTTTCGTTTGCTTTCGTTAGTTAGGTTTACAGTGCCAAATCGAATCTTCCTCCATCTTTACCAAACTTTTCCAACTACAATATTTCATCATCAAACAATGAATCACTTCTTATTTCTCTTTTTACAGAACACTTGTGTTCAGAGTCTTTTCATAAGGTTAAGAAAAGTTTTTTGAGAAAATTGATAATATTCTATGTTTCTGTCTCAAGGATTGGAAGGAAAATATATATATTTTGAATCATTTTTGAGGATATATTGTTTATTTTTTATTTTCAAGAGTAGACTAATGTAGTATTCTTTCTTGGCTTATCATCAAACTGGGCCTCTTTTCTTCTTACTTTTGGACTTCTTAGGTCCTTCTTAGATGGGCTGCTGTTTACACCCGTTTATTTGGTCTTCTGCTTGTCCATTTTCAGTATTCTTTTATAAAAATAATTAATTAATTAACTTTCATAATTGTATTTTTTGAAGGAAAACTTGACCTAGCATTTTAGCTGTATTAAAATCATAAATTAAGAAGATTGTTTGGTTTCAAAAACATTAAAAAAAAACATTTTTAAAAGAATATACTGTTTTGTTCTTGCACTTGAGTTATGAATTTACTTAACACTAAAATAAACCATATTTAATAGAGGTTGTTTACCAGTAATAGATTTAAGGGAGGTTTTTTTAACTTGTAAACTCCATAACATTTCTTTAGTTTTGTTTTAAACCTCAATAAATAAATAAATACAATTAAATAATTTTTGAATATTTTCTACAAACAAATAATTTTTATTTTATTTTTTTTTTCCTCTACTTTCTTTTTTCTTTTCCCTCTTTCTCTTCGTTCTTTGTTCTAAACCCTACGTTCCACATCAACACTCTAGCACCGCGCATCACCGCGCATCACCGCCGCACCGCTGCACTGGAGCTCGGATTAGAAGGAGGTCAGATTTTTGCGTAGCTTCCATAAAAAGGTTAGGTTTCTTCTCCATTTCGTTTGGATTCCTTTTTTGCATTGGGTATTGTATTATATATTTCTAGTGGTTGGGAATTTGCACTTGATGATTTTGGGTAGATGTGACGAAGAATTCATTTGTTGTTTAAAATAGTTGTAGCAGTGGTAGAAAAACATATCAGAGAAGAGTGAGTGAGTGAGTGGGGACTTATGAGAAAGAAAGAGGAGTTCAATTCAACAGAGAGAGAATAAAATCCATTCCGCTCGACCAGAAGGTGGTTTGGTTTGTCAGTAAACGGTGTCTTTCTTGGTTGTGGTTCCAAACTCTAGTCCTTTGTCTTGTATCAATCCCTCTTATAACCATAGAATAATTGTGTTTGTGCCATAGAAATAAAAAGAAACATTATTAGTTCAGTTCAGTGTCATTTTTAATGAAAAAACTTTTACTATTATTAATTATTTATTGGATATGATAAGAAGATGATCAACAAGACCAAACTAGTAATGGTAATTGGGATTCTGTGTGGGTTTTAGCATAACTGAGGTGTCAAAAGTGTATTTACAATAATAGTGGGATGCAGAAGAAATTGGCTACTGGCCTGAACTGTCAGAGAGGGAAGGTTCTAAATATATACATATTCTTTGAATGATCGCAATACTACAAATATTTCAGATGAAATATATACACTTACTCTGTTTTTTGTAATTGAAGCTCGTTTGAAAATCTAGTCTGTCAAATATCAGTTTATCATTTTGAGCTATATATTCATATTTACTAATATTTTCTCTGGGACACTCATTTGATTAGATGCCTTCAACATAAGGACCCTTCAAGTTAATGAATAAGATGGATTCAAAATAATGACACAGATATCAGCCTTTCTTTTACATGTTGGTTTGTTAACTATTTTCCTTATTCTTAAGGCCATCAAGATTTCAATTGCTTTATTTCTTCCCCAGTGCCACTTTTTCTTCTATGTCTTAGAGATATCATAATTTAGAGATGAGATACATGCGATCCCAATTTATTGAGGCCAAAAGTTACAGAGTGCAAAGAACATGAAAAGATTTTCATAAAAGTAACGCACTGTATTGATTGAATGAAAAAAGATACCAGTGAGTTCGATACATGCTCTATTTATAGAGCTCATTGAACTAGTAATTAACAACACCAAGTTAACCAACTAATCTCAACAGCCACAATTAACCAAAAACTTGTAACAAAAGAAAATCAGGTGAGTAATTTATTTACCTGATCCACCAATTTACTACCTCAGGTGTAAAAACACCTGCTCCTGACCATAACCCTAATTGGTTCTAGTTTTCTAGATGTATGTTTATTTCTTTTTGTTTCTTTCCTCTCTTGTTGTGGCATTATCTGTCATATAAATTAAAATTTGAGCTTCCAAACTACCCATTGAGATAATTCATGCTAACTTCGTTTGAACGCAAAGGTTTCACAACTTCTACCCACCAGAGTTTACTTGGCGGCTAATGGAAACACTTGAAACGAGGAAACTACACAAAAGTGCTTTGCTTGTTTTGCCCCAGAGACCCAAGATGGTCAACTTATGTTGAGCCAATTAGAAGGAAACATTCTTTATATTTTCTGACATGTTTACATATGACATTATTTTGAACATGGATAAGATAACGGAATAATGTCATAATATCATGTCTTAAAATTGTTAGTGGTAGGGGTATAGATTTTCACCGATTGTTGGCATAAATAGTAATGGATCACAACAAGCTCAAACATAACAAAAATAGCAAAAGAAACATAGAAAGCAGAGACCCAAAAGGGAAAGAGAGATGAGGCCGCAAGAACACAATTTTCTTGGCACTTATTACTGCTTTGATCAGAAATGAAGTCATGGAAGAACAGCATGTAGTTGGTGGAAGCCAAGGTTGGGATGCATCCACAGACTTTAAGTCTTGGGTTTCAGGCCAAACATTTAATGTTGGCGATCAACTTGGTATGTTTCTTACACATTTCTTAAATGATGAATTGGAATATTTCCCCAGACAAGCAGGGACCATGCTCCTTTATTATTGTTTTCAATTGAATATTAACACTTTCTTAAGCTTAACATTTCTTAAATTCATAATTTTGGTGTAGCCTCTATTATTATTTAGCCACACTAAATTCCGTAAGGAAGTTGAACCCCATTATTTATTAATGATCTTTGAATTCTAGCTTTTTCTAAGTAATATTAATGAATAAAGAAATGGGAAAATTTGGAATAATGAATTGTAGGTGACAATGTATGGCCATTGTTGATCACGTGGCAGACAACATCACTAACCCCTTTCCTCTTTCCTTTATTATCTTAACCTTATTAGTCACAAACAGATTACTGTTCTACAAATTTGTTTTAGTTACAATGGTATAACAATTGAGTCCATTTTTAAGGGCTGTTCACTACAGTTAACAAGATACCACCTCCAACATGATACCAACTCCTTATCTGCTCTAGCTATTATATATTCATCTTCCTCAACAATGTTAAATAAATTTTGATCATGCACACACTATACAACACCGTCCCCATTTTCTGGTAACAAAGTTTTGGTTTGCCAAATGGTCCGCATATAACCTAGGTAATACCTGTATGTGATTAAAGTATAAACGAGGGCTATTCTTCTTCATGATTTTGACGTCATACAATTGTAAAGTATAGGAATATATACGTGGTTGGTCACGGTCATGTCTATGGTTCAAAGTTACACTCTTGCAGACTTGAAAGCCTTGTGATGATGAAATGAAATTTTAGTTATAATATATATATAATTTATATACAAAATTATTAATTCATCATATATTAATTAGCATCCATTAAAATAAAATTAAAAAATTCCTTAGGATCTATTCCAAACATTAATAACTAACATGAAAGGATTTTCCTTTGCCCCTATTTGATTCTCAGTCTCCTCGTGCTTTTCCTTTGTCTCCCTCTTCAAATTTCTTATACTTTCTTTACCTTTTCAATTTTCGCTTCTGGAACCTTCCTTCCTTCTTTTGCAAACTAGGGTTTTATTTTCAATTAGATCTTGTTAAGGGGATCGTAGAGAGAGAGAGAGAGAGGAAGTAGAGTCCGCACAAAGTCTCGTGGCCTAGAGATTAGGATCGGAATTCTGCCACCGTTCTTTATCATTTCACCGTACTCTGTCGTCGCTCACCTTCAACCTTAAATTTGTAAGTTATCTTTTCTCTCAGTTTTTTGTTTACCTTAACCCCTAACCCCAAGATATTCAAAAGTTCCAAAAAATTTATAAAATGTAAAATTTATAATTGACCTCCTTTTTTATGCGTGATGCAACAATACAGCTAGATTTTTTTTTTCTAATTGAAATAATTTTTTCTCCCTGCTTTTCACTAGTGCTTGTCAAAAGAAGAGAAGGAGTAAGCACATTTATATCTCCAAGATATGAACTCCGTGGCAAGGCGTTTATCAAGCTTATTCGGAACTTCAGGTTACACAACTCAACCCTTCAAAATTCGGCATCATCAAATGCAGCAGCTTCAACAATGCAGAGGCATACGAGTTAGGGTCGTAGATGGGAACTTGGAAATGGCATTGGGATTGATGCAGCGTAAGATGCAAGGAAGTGGGATCGAGAGGATGATAAAGCAGGAGCAGAGATTCCATATCAAAAATTCTGAGAAGCGCGTTTTAGCCAAAAAGAACTTGGAGCGAAGGCTTCGATCTGAGGATTTTGCTAAGAAACTTAAAACCATTTTGGTCAAGAAAGTCAGGTATTTAGCGCTTACACAAAAGACCAAATTTTCTCCTTTATTAGAGTATTATTAAAATCTGCATCTTATCTTTACATCACACTGTTTTCAAGTAATATTTTAAATACATGATGTTTAGGTAAATTGCAATGAATTTCCCTCAACGACATGAATTATTTTAAGCTATGAAGCAGACATTTTTACTCGGGCACTTTGAGATGGTTAAGATCCAAAATGTAAGACACTAGCATAAACCACACATAACCTTCGCTGAAAAGGATAGTAAGGGCCACTATTTGCAAATAATGACTTTTTGTCATTGTAAAATAATAAAAAATAAGATGGATTTTACCATGTCACATGGACTTGTCTATATAGCCTACTCTCTAAACGTAGTGATATATATAGTTTTTTCATAAGAGATCAATTTGGCCTGCAATCTTTAACCTTGAAGATATTAATTTGGGATCGGTTGATTTGTTCCCTAGTTAGTTTGAAGGTTGGAAGTAATGGTATCTTACACGAAAAATCTTGAATATGCCCCTCTTCCTAACCACTGATAAAGTTATTTTATCATTGACATAAGGCTCGAAGGGGAAACATGCAACTTCTAGTCTCATGGACAGATTAATTTCTTATCAAATGTAAAAAATATTTTTTGGTTGTTTGTTTCCACTCATGCTAATGATTTTGTTTCTGTCATGATTTCGGTTAGTGTCATTGACTTTGGAACTGAAAATGTTATTATGTGGCATACAATAATATAGTTGGCCACGTGAGAACTTCATTTTGATAAAAGGCATATTATATCATATCATGCTAACATCTGGATTTTATTCCACTTCATTCCCTTTGCTTATATGCTTTTACCCCTTTGGTCTGTGATGTTCACATTTATAGGATTGTATTGCTTTCTATTTGTTCTGACATTTTGATTATTCTCTTGCAATATCACAGGGGTCTATGAGGAGTTTGCATTTTGCACAAGAAATGATCATCATGAGTTGCAGTTATTTTATAATTTTCATGCGATCACTGCAGTTGACACATTCTTTCCAATTGCCAGGATCGGGTCGTGTCATGTGTATTTTGTAGCTGTTATTTTGGTAGCATATGCATTTGCAAATTGCAACACAGAAAGTATCCATTTAATGATAAGTAAGACAATTGTGTGGTTAGTTCTTGAATCTAGGTCAAGACGTTGAATGTTGTTAAGTTGTGTTTGAAGCAGTTTTCAAGCAACTGTTGGATGCAGCATTTTCCTATGTTTTTTCTTTTTCTGGGATAATTTGTTTAATATGCTCCTTGAAATGGAATTGACTTATCTTATGACCGTATAAAGTAATCCAACAATAGATGTACACATTATACATCCAGATTATTTGTCATGTCCCTTGTTTGCTAGAACAGCTGGTACTCTGGAATCTATCGTTTTTTTTTTGTCAAATAGTGTCAGTGGGTGAATAATGAGTAGACTAGTGCTTACTTTGTGATAAGCTGAACAGACATTATTCGGAGAAAGTTGAATGAATACTGTGGAGAAACAAGGAAAATGAGGTTTTTTCAAAAAAAAATTTACAAAGTTGACAAATTTTCTATAAATAGGATTAATTTTTTATTATTTTCTAGTCCTAAGGATTATTACTTACTAAAGGACAACATCAGATTTTAGAAGATTCAACAGCATTTGCATGATTTATGTTTGAGGAAATACAACAGTATCACTTCCAGTTGTTGTAGAACTTTTCATCACCCCACATCAACATTCTGTTCAAGGGAATCCTAACACCCCTCTCCTTCAAATGCAAGTGCCTTGGCACAATCCTCTCCTTCAAACTGAACCCAAAGTACTGAGGAAACTTCTTCAACTCCTCCAAATCCCTCTCCATTTCCTTCACAAGATACACATACTTCGGCCATAGATTGTTCCCCACGTCATACCCAAAAAGGGCCGGCAACCTCGCACATGCTTTCAGTGCCTCCTCGTACTGAAACCCTAATTCCTGCAAGAACTGAACCTTCGCATGTAGTTTATGCACCCGCGTGTTCAGTAAGTGCGCGTTCCGCGTCGTGGGCTTGTTCAGCCCCTGGATGCCGATCTAAATGGGACTAATACATTAAATCTCAACTCATAACATAATTAAATCCAATCATTCTTCCAACATTTATAATAATTACTTTTAAAATATATATACACATAAGATAAATGGTGTGTAAAAATACACCACAACTAATAATTACTTATTTTATTTTCTTATAATTTAAAATAAAATATGAAAATGAAATTCATGAGTGCGGACCTGGCGGAGAAATTGGAGCGTGGGGCGGAGGCAGAGGTCGACGTGGGAGAAGAGCAGCCTGGGGCATCGGAGGATGAGATAGCGAGACTCCGACGCGGTGGCCGGGAGTTCGTCGGCCAGGAAGGAGAACACGGCGGCGAAGTCGGAGGGGACGACGGCGGTAGTGAAGAGCTCAGGGGTGAGGTAGTTGAGGCGGGGGATGTCGGCGTCGGAGAAGGAGCGTGACTTTAGGAACGTGAGAGTGCGGATGATGTGGTCGACATCGTTCGGGAGAGGGAGGTCCTCCGGTTTGGTTTTGGGGTCGATTATGGTCAACGTTCGAAGGTATCGCAGGTTTTCGCGGTACCTGGTTTGGAACTTTATGTAACCGCTGGTGTTGGGAACGCGGGTTGATTTGTGTGAGTAAGAAGATACAATTGGGAGATGAAGAGAGTAACAGAGAAGCATTTCCGTTATGTAGCGTAGAAGTGAAGTGATGATAAGCAAAGTGGATAATCTACAATGATACTATTCAATTTCATGTTTTTTTTCTTTTTCTTTTTCTTTTGGATTCACTTTAGAGAATCAAGTTACTCAAGTATAAATATCTTTGAAAACATTCATCCATCTAAATGGTCAACAATAAAACACATCTCCTTCCACTTATCATAATATAAAAGTAAATAGATTTATTATATGATACCTTCTTATAATATGAATAAATTGATCTCTTGTGCAAAACTATATATATCACTATGTTCAGGGTTTCAAAAATTTAAGAATGGCATGAATTGCAATATTGAAACCTGATAAGGTTACGTTTGTCCAAATCATTTTTAAAACACCCGACTCCCAAAAGCATTAAGAAGTGGCACTTGAAATTAGCTCTTTTATGATCTTCAAAAGCTACAAATTCATGTATGAATTATATAAACACTTAATTTGGTAGAGAAGCTCGGAGAAAATCTTGTAAGCCGTATACTATGGAACAAAATTTCAAATACATATTACAAATTTTGTGCCAAAAGTTACATGGGAGGATTCTGGATTGCTTAACATTCTAAGTCTTTCAAAAGTAAAAGGTGGTGTTATCTCTTTTACAAGAAAGAACTCATTTGTTCAAATCTTTGAGCTTTCTCTAGTTGACCATTGCGGGTAAGTAGTTGCACCAAAATTGCAAAGTGTTCCTTAGATGCTTCAATTTTATATTTAGGCATTAAGTTGAAGATTCTACAAGCATCATCAACAAATCCAGCTCTGTCACATATAGATAGAATGGCTGCAAAAGTGAAGTGATTCGGAGAAGCTCCCATATGATAAAAAAGGCCAATTGCATCGTGATACAGTTCATTATATCCATAAGCCTTTATAAGAGCAGTCCATGTTATAGAATCTTTAACGGGGACTGCATTAAACACCAACTTAGCCTTGTTAACATCTCCAAATAAGCCATACGTATTTATAAGTTCTGCAGAAACAAAAGGAACTGATGCAAAGTCCTTTTTCAAGATCTGCCCATGAATCTCCTTCCCAAGCTTTACAAGTTTTAGTTCACCACAAACACTCAACATCCTTGCTATAGCAACAGAATCAGGCCTGTACTTTGTCAATTGCATTGACCTCATCACACCAAGTGCTTCACAAAGATGTCCATTTTTTATTAATGAATCAATCATGGCGGTCCACGAAATCACATTCCTTTCTTCCATATTATCAAATAATCGTCTAGAATACTCAACAACACCACACTTAGAGTACATCATCATCAATTGAGAAGTTATAGAGACATTAGGCAGAAACCAACGTTTCAGAGCATAAGCATGAATTTGCCTCCCTTGTTCCAGAGCCCTCAACTGTGCACAGACTGGAAGAACAGTCGCAATCGTCACCACGTCAGGCTTGAATCCTTCTTGCTGCATCCAAATGGTGGACCTCAGTGCCTGCTCAAGTTTTCCATTCACAGCATACCCCGCCATCAGAGCCGTCCAACAAACCACATTCCTCTCCTTGGAACCATAAAAAACCCGTCTTGCCGAAATCATATCCCCACACTTGCAATACATATCAATCAAAGCAGACTGAACCGGCACCTGCTTAGAGTAAGATTTCGTCTTCAAAACATAAGCATGAAACTCCTGACCCAACCTCCTTGCACAAACCTCCCCAATCACAGGAACCGCAATTGCAATCACAACCGAATTCGGGTTCACTCCCTCCTTCACCATCCACCTCACATACTCCAACACTTCCCTCTGTCTTCTATTGTGTGCAAACCCAGCAAGCATCGCCCCCCACGCGACAACATCCCTCTCAGGAATTTCCTCAAACACACGGCAAGCAAGCCTAACCTTCCCACACTTGAAGTACATATCAATCAAACTGGTTCTAAGAATGTAGTTATCCACAAATCCATTCTTAATCAAAAGCGCATGAGTCTTCAGCCCTTCCGAAAACGCCGATGCGCCGGCGAAGCTCTTGATCACATTGGAGAAACTGTACACATTCAGCTGAACCCCCAAAGCCCTCATCTCGGCATAAGTCTTGAGCAACTCAATGTACTGCCTTTCCCCAGAAACCACAGTCCCTCTGAGCAAAGCGTTCCACGGGTAGACACTCTCACAGGGCAATCCATCAAACAGTTTACGCGCCTCTTCTGACGACCCACATGAGGTGTACATCTGAACCAACTTTGTCCGCAAGAAAACGTTGCTTTCGAGTCCATTGATTCTGATATGGATGTGAACTTCCCTCCCTTGTGCCAATGACTTGGTACGAATGCACGCGGCGATGACAGAAGAGAAAGTTGTGGCATCCACGGGAATGCCACGTTGGTCCACGTAGTCCAAGATGGTGAGAGCTTCCTTGAGCTTGTTCTGGCGAGCGAAACGCTTGATGTCTTTGTAGATGAAGATTGGGTTTTTGTTGTGGAGGGGTAAGGAGCACGGAAACGCGTCCTTTTCTGTGAACGGTTTTACCTTCTTGGTCCTGTGTTTTCTGGGAGTGGTGAATCTGGGAGGTCTCGTTTGCTGGGTTTTGGAAGGTGTAAAGCTGAAGACTTGGAAAATGTTGGGTGTTGGGTTTGGAGGGAAACCCAGAGAGAGAGATGAAACAGAGTTTTCCATGGCTAACTCTTAACTACCAAAGGATTTTTTCTTATGCATGTCTTTTAGCATAACATTAGATATCAGATATTTTTTTCTGATGCATGGTCTTTTAGCATAACATTATCAAACTGCTATTTTCTTTTTATTCAGTGTTTTTACTCCAATTACTTCAACCGCCAATAAAACAAAGAACAACTTAATCACAAATTTGATATTTTTACAAATAAAATAGATTGTATTTTTTTAATGAACGTGAAACAGGTGAAAGAAAGACATACACAAAGGAAAATATATTTTTTATGATTATTACAAAGTTATATTAACCATATTTTTTAGTTTTGTAACATTTTACATTGCACACACAAAAATGTAAACTCAAAGAAGGAATTTTGAGGATTATATTATAGTATTATCATCATTGAATGTTTGAATAAACTCGTGGCTAAATTCATTCAACAGTCTCATGCATTAAATATTCAACATCTGTAAGTTCATAGAAGGTCCCCAATTTTGACTTCATTTAGTTGCTTGCCAAATCTTCTACTAGGTGCCCTAATAACCTAAGCACTTAAACAAAAACAAATTATGAAACACTACATATTTTTATTACATTAAATTAATACAGTTCCTAAAAATATATAATTTTGTAAAAATAAGTTAATTTTGTATATTACTTTTAACTAAAAAATTTATATAACTATTTTTTTTAGTTTGACAAATGATACTGGTCTATTAAGTAAAAAATATTTTTATAATTTTTTATGTATAGAGTAGATTTTATAGGAGAATGGGATAATTTCTTTTCAAAATTACTAAAATGTGACGGATGTCAAACAAATTATAAAAGTGTGTAAGTTTAATCATAATTTCATTATAAAGAGTTCTTATCAATGCATTAAGGTGATCTGACATTAATTTAAAGTATTTTTCATGTTAAAGTTGTATCAAATTAGCATAATTTCAACGATAAAAATATTTTAAATTAAAATTATGTTTTTTAATACGACTTTTTCATAAAAAAAAATTGTGTCATCTTTGGCACGAAATTTTCAGTGTCTACTTATCTATTTTTTTTTTTTTATTGTTTTAAAATATGTCCCATTTCAGTAATTTTCAAAAAAATTGCAAAAAGTGGTGGTTTTTGCCAGATTTTCTACGCCCACCCTATTCATAATTTGAAACTCTTAGTATACGTATATTTCAAGTTGGATGTATGAAGATAGAATGAGTCTTCCATCCAGATTTAGCAGTTGCTATTAGCCCAATGCACACTGCATAATTTTCTTTGCCTCCCTTTGTTTTCTGCATATTCCTTCCATTTGGAAAACAGACGCAAACACTGTTACTTAGTATAAAACAACCTCAGCTGAAACATATTATACTTTGTACCAAAGTAATCTACAAAAAGGTTTTTTTTTAAATTCCAAATCTTGAGACTAATCCAACTTCACAAACAAACAGTTTTGCTCTTTCTCCCTAATTACCAATACTAAAGCAATTGTGATGCCAATATTAATATATCTATTAGTCCAGAACTAGGTAGTTAAAAATTAACCAATAACTACAGAGTTTTATGGTGAAGTTTGTATTCTGTGAGTAATAGTTGACTAAGTCCTCAACACGCAAATTATTTCTAAGTCTTCAAATTGAAAGCTGTAGTCAACCAGCTATTCTGAGAGCAATTTCTATGATTCTGCTGTTTACATATTCTATATATGCATCAAGTTGGTTCAAATTAAACTCAGAAAGTTGTGAGCAAATTTTTCATATTATTAGATCTTCAAACTTTCACTTCAAGTGCCATGGCAAACTATGGAGCCAAACAGAGAATACCTTCCTCTCCACCAGCACCATCATCCACTGACCCTCATGAACAAGAACCAAAAGGGTCTCGAGAAATTTTCTATGCCAACTTCCGAATCTACTGCCCCATCAACATACCATCGACATCAGAAGCTGCAGGAGTTCGAATCATGAGAAACATAGGGAGTTTTGGCTTGTACTACACACTCTTTGTGTGGATCATACTCTTCATAACCCTCATCCCTAAGCGTAAGGTGTCCTTGATTCTGCTGGTGATCATGACCTATGTCACAACCATTTACTGTTTAATTCTGAGGGCGTTTCCAAACTCTGTTGTGCTTCACAGGATCATAGATAAAAGGGTTGTGTTGACTTTGCTGGCAGTTGCAACTGCACTGCAGCTGATTTTGACAGAGGCTGGTATTCATCTTGCAGTGGTTTTGGCTAGTAGTGTTCCTTTGGTTTTGGTTCATGCTGTTTTGTGGGCTAGTTTTGATGCCTTTGAGGTTGAGACTGCTTCTGCTAAAGGAGAAATGGTTCCTCTCACTGGCCATGATGAAAGTGTTGCTGAGAATTATTCTGATGCTGTTTAAATTTGTGTGGCCTCAGTCTTTACTGTCATTATTTCGTTCTATCTAGGTCTTTTTTACATAAACATGATGGATGAGTTTTTTTTGTTTTTTGTAGAAGAAAATCATTGTTATCCTTCAAATAATATTACTAAAAGAATTAAATACATGGTTGTAATAAAAGCAGGCAAATGCATCCATATGCCCCAAAGTCCAATTGATTGTGATGTACAACAAAAATGATAATTAATGCATCTTTTCAAAATTAAATAATTCATCTCAACAATTCCAATTGTGTGATGTTTTGGACTTTTGGGATGGAGAATTTATTATAAGAATATCTTTGTTAATCTCATATTATAACCGGTTACTTTTAAGTCTAATTCAATCTTAAAAAACAAATTTCTAAGATAAAATTTATATTCCAACAAATAACAAATCTGATTAGGATAGATTTAGGATATTTTTTTAAGAAATAGATTTTAAGTTTAACTTAATATTATAAAATTGACTTATAAAATGATATTTGTATCTACTTTAATATTGTTGACTCATGAGATCTCCAACAATTACAACTTATAATTTTTTCTTACTTGATTTTTTTGAGAAGACACTAAAGAATTTCATTGGCTGCAAATCACCAGCTCGTTGGAGAAGATTGTTTGAAAATTCTCATCATTCAAACCATAAAGATAATCACCATCTATACAAAATGGAGAACCCATATTCCATCTTAATAGTGTTACAAATTCATTCTATTAATTGCATTACAAATGAGATTAGTCTTCCACCAAAAGATATGGCAGGAAAAAATTCAAATACCAAAAAATTTACCACAACACAACACTGCAAAGGCACCAAGAACTCATCACTTTGCTCCTTCATCTTGTTTTGTGCGTCTCTAGGAAGCAAAAAGCACAAGCAAGAGCAGAATAAGAAGGATCAAAGCAAAACCAAGAACCCCTAAACATGCAAACAAGATGCCACTCAATCTAAACGTGCCACAAGCGACATCAAATCCTGATGCTGCAGCAACCAACACAGATAAAGAGTACAGAAGAGCAATGCACAGCATAGAGATAATAGGTACTCTAAAAGCCAAAGACCAAACCACCACTATTGTGTACAAAAAACTCACTATGAACATTCCACTCCATATTATGGCCGGTAAGAACCCACTTGAGGCTTGCCACAGACTTAGAATTGGTGTCTTTGAAATGTTTGTTGAGCTTGTTATGGATTGGGATATATTCTGAAAAGGGTTACCCAAACCAGATAACAGTGCTACTTGAACTCCATACAACTTCACTGCTAGTGCAGCACGATGTTCTTGTGGACAAATTATCTCTGTTGAGCAGAACTGTATGAATGCCTTGCACATGGAAGCACTTGTGTGAGAATCATTTTTTGTCAATCCTAAGCCTCCACGCTGTGAAGTTTTGCATATGTTTTTTATGTTTATCACATGGGAAGAGGAAGAAGATAAAGCACATTTCTTGTTTGTCTGTCCGTAGTAGAAAGAATCAGTCAAATAAGTTACTATGATTCTCACTGATATTTATTCCAATACAATCAAAATTCTCATGTCACTAAAAGTAAATATATAACATCTTTCTCCTTTATTTTCTTACGATGGCTTTTTAAAATGAAAGTGTGATAAAGTTCTCAGTATAGTCGAATTCAGAATAATTACACTTGAATGTGATTTATCAATACTTTTCCAGAGGAAAAAAACTATTCTGTATATTTAAAATTTATAGGTATTGGAAGTGTCCAACCTTAATTAATACACCTTTTTTTCTAGATTGAGCAAGCAAATTAATCAGATAACTAACATTGTCAATGTAGCTGCGTTTCTTTCTCTGGTTTTTGGTGAGTGTGTACGTAGAGTCGTTGTTGTTAGGCTTTTGAATTGACTTTTCAAGCTGCTTTTGGCCTTTTTCCTGGTCGCTTTGTGTGCTCCATTCTTCTTCATCTTCCTCCTCAGTAATACAGGCTTTATTGTTAGGCAATATTTTATCATCCTGCATGCCATTTGGAGTCAAAAATCATATATACAATTTAATGATTTCAGCATCCCTTCAAAGTTCTATATGTAATTCAAAAGGGTACTGAAATGAAACAATGGTGGTGATCTTACCTCATAGTATATAGCAGTTCTCAAGTACGCTATTGTTCTCAGTAATTCCTTGTTTGTCGGGTACTTTAAAAAACATGTACATATATGTTAGAATGAAAACAAAGAAATCAAACAAAACAGAGATGATCATAATGATAAACTTGATAAGAAAGAAGAAGATATCAGGGTAAGAAATGTTTAGACCTTTTAATTTTTGGGCAAAAATGGTCAAACTGATATTTTTGATACTAGTTTTGTTATAAATCAATGAACTTGTCTGCTTCTAATTTTAGTGTCAGAAGATTCACAGAAGATAGACCAAGTTCATCATCTTTTATGATAAATATATGATCAGGTCACATTTTTTAAGATCTATGAACTAAATGCATTTTGAACCAAATTTGAAAAATCTAAAACTCATTTAACCTAGATGATTGAGTACATGCTTGAATTAAAGCTAAAAGAACTAAGTACTTTTAATGCAGAAACAACAATATTTTTCTTCTTCTATTCATACATTAGAATACACAATTCTATATCAAACTTCACTGTGTAACTTCAAATCAAACATATACTAACACTTTCAGACCTCAATTTGTTTCTCTGGAATTCTCCCAGCAGACCCTCGACGCAATTTCCTGTATATGATTGGATTTGGTTGTCTTGCCTTTGTTGTGATTTCGAGATTTGCAGCATAAAAAGACCAGTTAAAGCAAATAAGAGAGTCAATTTGTAATGAGAAGAACGGTTCATAGAAACTATTAACTGCATAACTTGCAGAAAGCATAAGGCTTGTTTACAAAATTCAGTCCAATTCAACTCTGAGAGAAAGCAAGGTGTACAGAATAACTTACAGGTTTTCTTGGAAGCAAGAAGTTCTTGCTTACACTGTTCTCTCTGGCTTGTTCAGTAACCGAAGAAATACTCAAAGAATCCATGATCATACAAGAGGATTATCAAGATGAAAACATAAAATGTTTCGCTTCCAGCTTCCAAGATCACTCCACAGAAACTTCAAATCCTCTTGTCAATGTCAGTAGTGGAATTAATTTCTTTCTTACTGCTTAATTTCTTCCCCTATGCTGTGTTTTTCAACGACAACTTATGAATTTTCAAAGATATATATGGTGTGAACGCCAACTTTTTTACTACATAGTTTTAATTTTATGTGTACATTTTAGCAGTTTAATACTGACATTTGTTTTTTATTTACAAATTTTGCTATAATTTTACTGGTGTGACAGGGACTATGATTTAGACGTGCAGATGAAATTAAATAATATTCATATCTTTACTATAAATAATATAATAAATAAGAATATTATGTGTTTGTGGGGATAATCTTTTTATACTGTTTGAGATGATTATTTTACTGTTCGAGATGTCCCTTCTGAGTTATATACCAGAAAAGGGTAACTGTCTGCAAAAATATTGTCCTTTGCATGAACCTTGATCACCTATCTCCATTACCTTATGATATGATTGATCACATCTTAGTACCAAGGTTACACATTAAGCATTAAGAAATTTGTGAGAAGAACTTATGATTATGTCTGATTAAGGAACCTATGATTACGAATCAATCAAATTGGTTTATGTCAAATTTTGAGTACTAACAAAAGTAAAAGATAATTATTTGAATTGGTGAACTTTTCTTTTCATTGCTTGAATATTATTTTATAATCTTTGGTTTTTGAGGTAGAGGTAGTAAAATACATGACAACATTGAAACAGTAATAAAAGATAGGAATATACTGTTTTTGATAATTTTTCTCTAATAATGTTTTACCTCAATTGTGTGTGCACCTCATCTCAGTACAAAAAATATTCCACGAAATTATTCATTTTTATTTTGACTAACTAAATCCAATAATGAATTCAAAGGTTTTTAATATCCCATCAACTTAAGTAGTTGTTTTCTTATTACCAGATTTAAAAGTCAACACCGACAAATTTTTTTATTCAAAATGAAAGTTAGACTAAATTTAAAAATATATTTAAATAGATAGATATTTGAATTCTTAAAATTCTTTTTATGAATTTAAAAAAAAATCAAAATTGGTAAAATTGTTTTATAACTTTTTAAAACATTAAAATTAGTTAAAATCAAGCACATATTTTTGTTATTACCATATCTGAAATCAAGAAAATAAATACTATTTTATCTAAAAATATTTTCTTAAACTATATAAGTCCCAGGTTACTAAAAAATTATATAAATCCTTATTAGTTTTCTCAAAATTTAAAAATTCAAAATTCAAAATCCACAAAGAAAATTATATACAAGTAGACAGAGATTATAAGTATGAACATTTTTCCTTTAACTTGCAAGAATCCACAACCACTGTCATCTTGCAATGGCAATTAAGACCATATGTACACCATTAATCAAACTTTAAACATTCTCTATGCCCTTAGCACCACATGTACATCTATTATTACTAGCAACAGGAGCAACTTCTCTGGTACAAGAATCATCCTCAATCTCAAAGGCATGGTGACTAACCCACAAAACTGCATGCACCAAAACCAAAGGCACAGCACAAGCCAAAGTCACTGCAAGATGAATCCCAGCCTCAGTCAAAATCAGCTGCACTATTGCTGCAAACACTAGCAAACCCAAGACAAATCTTTTATCAATGCTTCTGTGAAGGAAAACAGATTTGGGGTATGCCCTTAGAACTAAACAGTAAAGGACTGTCACATAGGTCATGATGACCAGCAAAATCAATGAGATCTTACGATGAGGAATGAGGACAATGAAGAGAATGATCCACACGAATAGTGTGTAGTATAAGCCAAGGTTCTCCAAGTTTCTGATGACACGAAGTGCTGCAGCTTCTGAAGTCAAGGGCATGTTGAAGGGCCAGTAAATTTTGAAATCAGTGTATAACTTTTCGTGATGCTCTTTTGGTTCATAAGTGTCTAAGGTGGATGATGAAGGTGTGGTGGTGGTGGAGGGTGTTCTTTGTGTAGCTCCAGAGTTTGCCATAAGATTTGAAGTGCAGTTTGGAGGATCACAGAATGGCTCAATAGCGATACCTCTTCTGTTGAACCACAAATTAGTGAAGTTTATTGCAAATGCACCACAGAAACTAGAAGGGTAGAAGTATGATGGGTACATGTTGTGAAATTGAATGAAATTCATATAGGTATATAGAAGCTTATCTCTTGATTTTATTTTCTAGTTCAGGACAAGACCTTTTTCTCATAAAGACTTGGAGAATGTCATCAAGGAAATTTCGTAAAGAAATGCACAACATTAGGAAGCTTCTTTGCTGTTTCTGATGTTGCCGTCTGAGTTTAACTTTTTGGACCTACGTGACTGTGTCCATCCAAAGTACCTTAAAACTTAAGAAATGTTGTTCTTAATTTATAATTTTAAGAGAGTAAGGGATGAAAATAATGTGTGTTTAGACAAACGAACTTGGATTTAGTGATATTTACACTAAAACTATAACATTGTCAAAAAAAATTCTATTTAATCACCTTGTCAGTACCAATTGAAATAAGTATTAAAAGAGGAGTTCAAACCATGGTTCATATTCAGGAATCCCACACTAAAAACACAGAGGGAGAGAGATTCAGCCCTTCACTTTGAGAAAATTATGGAAGTATTCCGAATGTAAAATTTTACTGAATTCTGAGATCATCTTCAACATTGATCTCCTAAAGAAGACGCTGTCTGAAACAAATAATGAAAACAAGTACATCCTTTTGGTCACACTCCTATCTAGTTTTGACTATGATGTGCAATGTTACAACAAGCAAAGAAATGTAACTAAATTGATCATAAGAATTTGAAGTCGAATTTAATAGGGAAGAAAGCCTACAACTAAAGGCTTCATTCCAAAATTCAAATATTCGAATATAGATAGCTTCATCTGAATTCAATTCATTTCCACGGCCACGGCAAATAATTAACATCAACAAGGAAAAATCTTAGTATCACCATGACTAAATATGATCCCTATCAATGATACATACAAAACAAGAACAAGTTTCTAATGGGTTTAACGATCAATTTTGACGAAACTTAGGCCACACTGTAATTACTCCTGGTCTCATCTCCTCAAAACGGTACCTGCAGCACAATATATACAACCAAATGAAATAAGAATTAAAGCAAACCTTGTTCCTAGAGACACACAATGGTATCTCATGCACTAGGCTACACTTTTTTTTACTTGTTTTCAGTGTTCTTAAACACAGATAAGAGGATGAGATGTGAAGCATGAGGAGATGTGCTACCTGTTTTCATTAAGGAAACTTCTGACAGCTGTAGGAAGGGAGGCCTGTCCCCGACTGTGATTACCAACGCCTGTAAAAATGAAAACACAATTAAGGTCCTCCTTAAAGATGATTGTTGGTTCCAACCAAGGACACAGGTTTGCTAAATGAATACTTAAATCCTAATTTTCTATTCAAGAAAATGATAAATTTTCAACAAATAAACAGATGCATTGAATGGTGCCAGGGAAGCAACAAGTATCATAACTAGAGATTTGGAGAAAAAGTTGAAAAGAATAACAAAGGAGAATTCATTTTGATAAAATGTTCCTTTTCTATAATTTTCCCAAAGAGACTGCAGGTAGAAGAGAACTATTAGCAGAAACAAGAGTGCGACTTACGACAATAAGACTAGTTGCATGCAAAATGATGATTAGTATTTTCACCTTCAAAATTGTTAGAATTCCATGATTAACTTATATGGAAAAAAAAGAAATAAATATTTAATCTTAACAGATGATTACATTATTCTATGAATCAGAGAAGTCTAAAAGTGATAAAATGTCAGATTACACTGGATTTTAAAACATACAGAAGCAAGGTGAGCACTTGGAGAATATGACATACTGACATCTTCCAAACGTTATCAAGAACTTACAAGAGAATACCAAGTAATCAAATCTGAGAATATAAATGGTTGACCAACAAAAAAAGAGAGAGAGCAAAAACAATGGATGGATGTTTATTTATATGACTAATGAAAGGTAGTTAGATTTTGAAGAATGTTTATTTATATGACTAATGAAAGGTAGTTAGATTTTGAAGAATGTTTGCTTCAATCAAATGACAACTAACAGACACTAACAAAATGTCCAAATATACATGAAACAAAACTGTTGAAAGAGAATAAACAGTATAGGAGATAGAGGCATAAAGAAAATAGAATACTACCCTCACAATAGCCTATGCGTATGCATGGTCAAAAGAAGCCAACATACCTGTTATGACATGTAATGCCAATGGTCTAAGCCGTAATGGTGCTTGGATATCCAATTTTGCACTGTTGATAAGAGCAGATTGTCCAAGCCCATTTTGTTTCACTCCATTGGCCGAACTCTTTGAGAAGCCTTGGCTTTCAATTCTGTAGAGATGTTCTTGCAATGCTTGAATAGCTTCAGTTGCATGAAGACCATGCAAATCAAGTCTCCAGATATCATTTTCATTATTCCTGATACTTAAAATTTTTCTGGCTGCATCAGAATTAAGCTCTTCAGCAGTATGCCATTCCACTTGAGCTTTCATTGAATGATGTTGAGCTGACAAATGATCCCCTCTTAAAAAAGCAAAAGAAGCTGCCCTAGAATGTCGCGATGCTGACCTGTTTCATTAAAAAGGTATGAAGTCTCAAGTCAGATTTATGATCTGAATACAGAAATGTGATCTTTCCAATATGACAACCATTGCAAAATTCTCAAATGTTGTCATCTCGAATTGTGGACAAGAATGAAAACCCTATGATTGAAAGTGTTACAAATGAAAATTTGTGAAGAGGAGATATATAATAGCACGGATTAGTCCCTTCGATTCTAAAAGAATGTGCAAAACTAGAAATGCTACCACATAAAATCAGTATTTCTAGGGCTCTTTCTCAAAACGTTATTGCAAATCAATCTAAAACCATATTACTATTTACTGACATAAAGAAAACAGCAGGTGCCACCGTGGAAGTTAACTCATTATGCAAGGGTGTTTTCATTGTAAATGATTAAGGTTAAGGTGAACTGTTAATTCGTTACTTAGTAGTAGTTTGACTTGTCAGACCAAAGACTCCATAGATATATCAGATAACAATAGAGGAATTTGTTCTAGCTATCAACTAAATTATAATGTGTTTAATTTGGAAACTTCTTGATAAGGTCAAAGTAACTCAAGCATTGAACAATATCTTTCACTCACTGCATGAAGATCCCATCTTTAGTAATGCATTTCACTATGTCATCCTATTGAAAATAAGCTACAGAAAAAAATACATAGATTCATACATAAATAAGTATATATATTACACGAGGGAGGGAAAGGCTGATAAATAAATAAACCTATTAAAGAAACACGTAAAAGCAAGTAAGACATAACAACTAACACCGTTTCCAGAAAGAATACAAGTGTTAGAATTCGTACCTCATTGTCCTTAATGCATCCTTTCGATTGCTAATGTAAATATCATCATCCTCCCATTCAGGCTCTACAGGAACAGAATTCAAGAGGTTTTGAATTGAGGAAACATTTCTATTCTCCAAGCCTTTATCGTTGTCTTGGTGCTTATCAAAGGGAATACCATCCTTGATCTTTTCCAAAGTAAGACTTTCATTAGTTTTATTCTTATATGGGGTATCATCTGTCGTAGCTATCACTGCAGATGATACTTTGTAGTCTTCAAAATTCACTGCAGAGGCCATTGTTTCCAATAAAGCTGAGGCCTTATCAACATTGTTATTAACAGCAGCCAATATATCATCTATCAAGCTATGTTCAGCCCAAAGATTCTGCTCTCTAAGCTTTTTGATAGCTAAATTAACATCTTCCTGAGCAGGAGCTCCACAGTATTTTTCATCAGAATCAGAACCTGATATTACCTTTTTGTTATTCAAACACTCTTTCAACGGTGGGAAATTTTTAGTCGGCAGAAGTACCGAAGAGAAAGGCTTTGCAGGAACATGGTTCTTCTTGACTGTAGAATCAGAAGTGCCTATAGCTGGGAAATTATCTTTATCAACTTCAGATTCAAAATTGTTGTTCTTTCTCTGCTTGAGATCAAAAGCTGTCCAACCAGAGGATTGACCCTTAGCCCACGACATCTTCTTAACAGAAGATTGGGCTGAAGCAGTCACCTTGGTTTTACAGCATAATTGGGTCTCAAATCACTTTGCAGTATCTCTGCCAGAATAATTATGCAGATATAGAACTCAGAAAGCCACGATGTCAAGATCTTGCTTGCAAAAGGTCCAAGTCAATAACTGCAAGCACAAAAGCACCATACCATGAATCAGTATGTTAGATAATCACGTTATTATATATAAATGAAAACATGATATGACAAAATATTTGATATCATAGAATGTAGTTTTTAAAATAAATCAGATGGTAAAATGAAGTAAGCTTCTCCTATAGGTTAAAATCAACCTGTGCCCCTTAACTTTTGAACATGTTAGATCATAGAACTTCTGCAGATGTTAATTACGTTAGTTCATTTCAATTTGGGAAAGAACTCAACTCATTTTTCAATTTTATTTTCTTCTCTTGTAATTAGTTTCAAAGAAGTTTATGCAAGAGAACCTCGAACTTATATCATGACATAAGTACTTGCGTATGTACGTGGAATATCTTATAAAAACAGCTTCATCAACTTATTTCAATAAATACAAATAACATCTTGAAAAACAATTTACAATTATGCAGCAACAATTTAAACTTACTCCTCTTTCATTATTAAAAACAACTTATATACAAGCTTACATGATAACAACTTATTTATCCAAGTACATCCTTAACCAGATAAAACTCTATCAATCGAAGCCCAATACAAAAAGTATGTTAATAATTTGAAAACAACACAAACCATATACATCGTTCCCAACAAACCCAAAACTAAATATAAAAAGACAATAAAAGAATCCAGCTAAAAGAAGAAAACCCACATGAAAACTAACCTTTTTTATCTTTTCAGAAGAAAAATTCAGGAGAAAGAAAGTAGCTTGAATGTTATCTGTGACTCAGAAAGCGTAGCCAAGGAATGAATCTATCGAAGGGTTGAAAAAGCGACGGAACCACAAAGTCAAACACTTGTCGGTGGAAAACAATTGCGACGGAACAGTGCTGCAGTGATTTGCACCTGTTATCCATAAATCTTCTGTATAGATATTGCAAAGAGAGGAGGAAGAACAAAACTTTGGGTGTTTTCTGGCGATTCTTCCCAAAGGGTCTCTCAGAGGCCACAAAAAGATTCCGGGGAGAGAAAACAAACACGCGAAAAAAGAGATTTGACAGCCGCCGCGCCGTCACCGTTACCGTCACAGAATCAATAACGACCGTCAAGGAATCAATACGCCAAGTGCAATCATTACTTGGGAATTTACGAAACTCGCCTCCTTGATTTCCGGTACCTATTATGGTATATCCGGTGATTGACAAAATAAATTGAGTTTTAATTGTTTTACTGAATTTTTATTTTATAATTAATTCTAAATATATTTAAATATTTATGATAAATTTGAATTATAAGAACAATATTTATATTATATGATCCACATATTAAGTTATATATGTTATTTAATTATTATAGTCCCATTAGTGTGAGTTAAATTTTGAAAATAGTTATGGAAGTCTATAGATTTAAATTTAAGGCACATGAAATTGAAACTGAAAATAAATACATTTTGAGGATTTTCCGTTTAAACATGTCTTTTATTTTATTTTTATTTTCAATTATAAGAATATAAATCCATTTTACTCCAGAAATCATACAAGAAATAACTGTAATACTTATATATTATACTAATAACTATAAAATAAAATTTATTTTCACAAATTAAAATACCTTATTTAGTTTAGAAATCAATAATACCATTCACTATGGACGGAAAATCTCTCGGAAAGGATTAATTTTCGTAAATAATGAATTAAGTTTCTTTTTCAAAAAAAAAATGTTCATAACTACTATGTTTTATACATTCATTCATACCAATGCTTTCATTATGCATAGAATATAATTATTTTGAAAACGATATCGGTGACAGACAAAAGTTTTACACAACATCACGAATCACAATTTCGGTTATAATAGTATATAATCACATTTGTGGTTATAATATGATAAGTTGGCATATTTAGATTGTTTATATCCAAATTGAAAAAATAAAATAAAACTTTAATTAATTCATTTTTAATAGTTTCAATTAATTTACTTTTTAAATTATAATTCAAACTAAATCAATTTAATTAAAAACCATTTGTATAGGGCACTTGGGATAAATTGTGTTTAACTATATACAAATATATAAATTTTGTTTTGAGACAAAACAATATTATATTATTTATCAAAAATAAAATAAAAACTTATATAGTTCTATTACTAACAATCCGTGATATGATTGGTATAATAAAAAGAAGAGGAAATTGGAAGTCACATTTGGATAATAAAAAATGTAAATAAATGGAGAAAAAAATGTATTTTGATCCACTGAAATAGTTTTCCACACATAAGTCTGAAGAGATGATAAAAAAATAGTGAAACCATTCGAAAAGATAAATATTTTTTTTATATTGTATTTAACTTAATAAACTACATAATTGTTAAAATTGTAAAAGTTATAAGTTTACAATAAAATTTTATATATAATAATTTGATAAAAAAATATCCTTTATATAATTTAACTTTGTTAGTTTTATAAATTACTAATCTTATTTTAAAATCAAGCAGAAAATCTAAATTTTCCAGATTTAATCGATTTGGATAGGATAAGATATAATTAATTTTAAGATCTAAATTAATTAAATGGTCTCGATTTTAGTTAATTAAGTTTATTTAAATCAATTAATATTTCTATTGTATCTATAACTATATATAAAGGGGATTCCCTCTTTTGTGTCCACATTTCATAATTCCAATTTTACCCTTTACAATTTAATTATTTATTAAATTTTTAAAAATTAACGGTTAATTTTACAAGTTTTTATAAAACTATTTATTTATCTCCTTTTTCTTTTTTCTCATACTATTCATCAACAATTATTTTTTTCATATTTTCTCCATACATTTCACTTTAATTTTTATAAATATACTTTTATTTTGTTCATTAACTTAATAACATTACAATATCATCAATTATAAATATAATTCGAAAAATGCGTACACGCAGGCGCGATAGCGCCTGTGTTTACACTAGTATTAAATAAAAGCTTTTAGAAACTAAAATTGGTATTAAGCAAAATATTTTTATTAAGTATTGAAATTAGATTATCAATTTATAACAAATAATGTATACTATGTTACAACAACATGAAGGATTCAACCATAAAAGCAATTCACCATGGAATGAGTTTGAATCCCTATTCTCTTCAGCCATTGAAGCACATCAACTAATTAATGAAGGACAACAAACAAGAAGCTTCACAGTTGATGGAAGATGGCAAGAGAAGGAAGGAGAAAAATGGGAAACTGGCGGAAGCCATTTGAAATGAAAAGGGAAATCATTTGGAAGAACTAAGTTATGAGAAAGCTTGGATGACATGTGTTAAGATAGTGGACACATAGTTATGGACATTTAGCATTGCATGACATGTGTTTGACGGCTTAAAATGTTTGATTAAGCTGAAGCCTCCAAAAGGCTCAGGAGGTGTTTTTAGAACTTATTGGTTTTCCTCCATCAAGATTGTATTGATCGAGCATAGCGATCAAATTATGATTGCTCAAGCAATAAAGTGGTCATTGAAATGAGGAGAACCTTAGGAGAGATATGTTTACAAGGTTGTATTTTACACAAACAAAATAGACACTACATTCTTTATGTTAAAGATATCACTTAAGCCACAATGTGTAAAGTTATATTTAAGGATGACAACGGTCGAGTCGGGTATGGATAGTGCTTACTCGCAACCTGACCCGTAAAAAAAAAATTCATCCGTTACCTGTCTGTTTACCTGTCGGGTATCCATTTAAAAAATACTCGCAGATATTTTTAAAATCCGCAGATAAATGTGGATACTCGATAATCGTAAATATTTAAAAAATATATATTCTATAAATTATTTAATATAAAAATATAAAAATAAAGTATAAATTAAATTAAATTAAATTAAATTTTAATTATAATTAAATTTGTCATAATAAAATATATTGTTAATTTTAATTTTAATTAAATTTAACTTAATAATATATAAATTAAATTTTAATTTTAATTTTATTACGGGTAACGCGTACCCGCGAGTATGGATAGTATGATATCTGCACCCGACCCGTTTATAAGCGGATATTAAAATACCTGTTACCCGCTACCCGCGGATAATAAATACCAGTTACTCGTGGGTACCCACGGGTACTAACTATCCGCCGCGAATTTTATCTGCGGATATCCGCGAGCACTGTAATGTTTTTTGTATTTTAAAAGTGCGTTTTATCATACATGTGGTGATGTTATGATATATAAAATGAGATTAATTATATAAATGCTATGAAAAGATATATGATTAATGATGAGATGTACAAACGACATATCCTTTTTTTTAATCGTAGATCTTTTATGGATTGTTTATATACATGTATATGTGTTGCTATATATACCCTAAATATGTGACGTAGAATTGGAAACTACATGACACTTAGTGGTGACGTAGGCACTAACACAAAAAAGTCTTTTGATGTTCGATATTTTGAGCATTTGACGTCTGTCCAAATCCCGACATCATATAGGGTAACGTCAAAATTAACGTCTGAGACAATGTCAGATGTCACTTAACGTCGATGGTGTGTTAGTCCGACATCTGATAATGTCAGAGAATGATGGTAGAGACGATAAATTTTGCGCCCTTTAGAGCCAAAATACAGCAAAATTTGACATCTGGTGTTGCACTGCCAAATGGGGTAGAAGAACACTACCAAATGGGGACGAAGTGTAAAATGGGCACGAAAACGAAAATTATTCGATTCAAATTTCCTAAGTCAATCCACAAATCAAAACCCAACAACTTTCGGTGGTGGAAAACGAAACAAACTCACATGCAGAGCACATCCTCGTCGTTGTCGGCGCAAAGAAGATTTGTGTTTGCGCTAGTTTTAGAAAAGAAATTAATGTCGGGGGATGGAGGCGTCACCGTTAATTGACGTCGAGCGAGACTAGGGTCGACGTTGTTTGACGTCGGGGAAGATGGGGTCTGATGTGCTTTTCAAAATGACATCGAGGACTACTTGGACCGATATAATTTGACATTGAGGATACCAATGATAGACGTTGAAATTTTCTATTTATTTACAAAAATACTACCGATATTTTTTTTACATTGGTATTCCTTTGTACTTATTTTAAAGAGGAGACGTTAATGAATTTTTTGTGTTAGTGAAGAGTACCCATGATAGTATGGTATCTTAGGTGATAACAACAAACATATAATTTACATTAGTTGAAAGTTCACAACTTTATTATCGTTTAATATATAGGTAAAACTATGAGAACAACTAGACAAATGATTTGATAACATATGTTTTAGGTGTTTTTTTCTTCTTCATAAATTATTTTCAGTTTTATGGAAGTTGCTAATGATAAATTAGCATATAAATAAATGCTTACTTTTTAAATAAATTAGAACAGTTTATTTTTATATAACAAGTATACTTAGATTGTTTACTTCTGTAAATTAATTTAATTAATACAAAAATATTTGCTAATATATTTAAAGTAATTTTTTAAAGTTTTGATTATAAACTATTAATAATTTATTTGATTTTGTTCACTATTATCATATATATTTTAATATTTTTATGAATTCAAATTAAAAAAAATTAACATAACAAATTAAGGTTTGGTTGATTTATTGAAATAAAAAAACACATGCAGACCTTTTTAACAATAAATAAAAATATTATTTTTTGAATAATAATTTAATTAACTTTGATTACTACATAATAATGCATTTTTTAGAAAATTAAAAAATTATTTATATATTATTCATTTTTATGTTGTTTTATATTTAGTTTTTTAATTAATTTTATTAACTTATTGTTTTGATAAATTAATTTATCAGTTCAGTTAAACATTTTTAAACCAATATCAGTTAAGAAGTTAATCAATTATTAACTAATTTTGGGACAGACCCTTAACAATTCCAAATTATAAAGACTAAAATTTTGTTATTTCTTCAATCTTATTAATAAGTAAATAGGTACTTATTAAACTTTCCATTAACATTCTTTATTGTGTTTATCGACAACATTTAATTTTGACTATAATTAAAATATAATTTGTAAATTTTATTAACTAATTCTAATCCGTTATTTTGAGTTTAAATTTAAAATGATAATAAAAATTTCGCAAATTTTGTAAACAATATATATTATTCTCTATAAGGAGTAAAAGTAGTTAGATTGATTTACTTCGATATTCTTTTTTAAAATGATTTTTATAAATATTCAAATACTTATTTACAACAAAATTTTATTCAATATTTAAAAAATCTAAATCTTTTTCAAAGTATTATAATTTCCCTTATTCTCTGTATAAAAACGTCTGTATAAATTATTCTGTTACAAGTTGTGCGTGATAAGCCATTTATTGTTATAAATTTTGAGTTTTAATTATCAAAAAAAACATTTGTCCTATGAAGTAGGTTTTTTTCTTCTTTCAGAAAAAGTTAAGGATAAAGATAAAAGCTTGCACGCATTCATTTACAGAACCATCTTTTACATTTTAATATCACACAAGTTATTATGACATTAAGAAAAAATTATTGTGTTCTCCTTAAAGAAGAATTACTTATCCTCCAAAAGAATCTTCACCATATATTCCTATTGGTTACTAATTAAATGATGCAGAAGTAAAAAAAAAAACAATTTTCATTAAATAAGACCTAAATCCAACTTTAAACAGTGTTGTTTTTTTGTGAAAGATAAACTTATATCAACTAGGATTATAAATTATAATTAGAAAAATCGTTTAGCAAAAAGGTAAAAATAAACTCAATTTAGTTTTGTAAATGTTGTTTGCTATAGTTTGAGACTTGAGTTATTTTAATAACATTGTTGGGAACATACCTTAAAATTCTGAAAAAAGAAGAAGAAAATACCTAAGACCTTGAGAGAGAAGAGAGAGGAAGTAGAGTCCGAACCAAGTCGCATAGCTGAGAGTTTAGGATTGGAATTCTGCCACCGCTTTTTATCATCTCGCCGTCGTCTCTCACCAACAACCTTAAAATTGTAAGTTACCTTTTCCCTCTGTTTTTTCTTACTTTATTATCTTTAAATTCCCATTGGGCATTAAAAAAAATAATCTTTTTATCCCACAATTTGTTTTTCTTTTTTCTTGGTACAACTGCTTTAGTTTCTTCCCTGAGCCTTTGATTGAATGCCCTGAAACCCATTCAAATTGGGTCTCTCAACAAAATTCCATTCTGGGTTTTGTTTCGTGTTGTTGGCTTGGCTTTATACATTTTTCTCCTTCGAATTTACGTGGCTGATGCGTAGTTTCGTATGAATTTTTCAATACATGTAAAGCTCTGGGGGAATTTCAGCATGTGTAATGATATCATTGATTCTTGGCATCGATTTATTGTTTGTGTAATGCTTTTTCTCTTGTATTTAAGATGATTATGTAGATTTGGGGCATTAACTTTACATCAAATTTTCTTCTTGATATTGTTTTGATTAGGGGATTGAAGAAGTTGTGGATATATATTTGTGGTGCTTGGTAGAGGTTACCATAGGTTATTATTCTTATTGTTCTGTTTTCTTTCTTGATTCCTTGCTTTGATTCTTTCTGGCTTTCTTTCTCTATTCATGACAGGAATACATTTTCTTTCTCCTGATGGAAATAAAGCTTTGTTTCCATCTCTTTAACTATTTGACCCAACCTGTATGGGTCGTTCCTCAATCATCCCTTTGTGAAATTGTAGAATTCTGAAATGCAGATTATCATGTCTTTCTTGGCTGGCTATGGAATGTCTTTGCTTAAGAAAAAACTTTTTTTTTTTTTCCTTTTTATGTTATTTGGTGTTTCTTTCAACTTTTATTAGGGCATAGTAATGGGTATGTATTTTGGAAAGCTTCTTTATTTTATTATTTACCTTTCTTCTAGCAGATATTGGCACAAACTTGGTTTGCTTCTATGAGCCAATCCTCGTCCTTTCTTCAGCTTCATAATGGTATTGAAGGGTTTATGTGAAAGGATTGTTGCTTCGAAATGCACTTCTAAAAGCTCAACAGAGACTGTAGATTCTACTCAGGTGCCTGCTTATTTAAAAGCAGGGTCTAGTGACAGTAAGTTTCCCAAGGCTTCCTTATGGTCAAGCATCTTTACATCTGGTTTTTCAGTGGTTGAATCATTTAGTGAATCATCGGCTTCTGAAAAGAAAGCAGTTCATTCTCGAAGTAGTGGGTGGGCAGCTGCTGTGAGGAAAGTTGTAACCAGTGGTTCAATGAGGAGATTTCATGAGCGTGTACTAGGGTCAAGCAGGACTGACATTTCAAGTTCTGATGGTGATATATGGCTTCTAGGTGTCTGTCATAAAATTTCACAGCAAGAATCAAGTGGAGGTGTAGATACTAATAATGGATTGGCATCATTTGAACAAGACTTTTCCTCAAAAATTCTAGTTACCTACCGGAAAGGTCTGATGAATATTTACTACTTTTTTTTCTGGAATATATTAAGATAATAGATATTAGACTAACAAAGTTTAATATGCATACTCTATAGGCTTTGATGCTATTGAAGATTCAAAGTATACTAGTGATGTTAATTGGGGCTGTATGCTTCGGAGCAGTCAGATGCTTGTTGCTCAGGTATTATGTCTACTATTTAATGATTGCTTTTGACAATAGAATTGTTATATAATCGCTGTCTTCTTTCATCATGTTTCTGTTGTCGTTCAAAGTGAGGCAACTAATGTGGCTTTCTTGTGGTGTGCAGGCATTACTTTTTCATAAATTAGGTAGATCGTGGAGAAAATCTGTTGATAAGGTCAGGTGATTGATATGCAATATGTTGTTTCAGTAATTGGACTGTGTTTTCTCCTCTACCCTTCTTTTGTTTATCTTTTTGCATGTCTTGTTTTGCCTTGAGATATATTGCACTTGGGTTGACTCATTGTTGTATTTTTTCTATTTCATTAATTTGCAGCCAGTGGATAAAGAATATTTAAAAATCTTGCAACTTTTTGGTGATTCAGAGGCTTCTGCCTTTTCTATCCACAATCTTCTTCAAGCTGGTAAGGGTTATGGCCTTGCTGTTGGATCATGGGTGGGACCATATGCCATGTGTCGCACTTGGGAAGTTCTTGCCCGTAGCCATAGGGAGAAAAATGACCTTGGAGAACCACCACTTCCAATGGCTATTTATGTTGTTTCTGGAGACGAGGATGGGGAACGCGGCGGAGCACCGGTTGTCTGCATTGAAGATGCCTTCAAACACTGTTCTGAGTTTTCAAGGGGCCAAGCTGCTTGGACACCTCTTCTTTTGTTGGTTCCTTTGGTTCTTGGACTAGATAAAGTCAATCCAAGGTGTGTTACATTTTCAAGGTTCATTGTTACTATTGAAGTGATCACTCAGGTAGACTCATGTAATTATTCATTCTAGGCCTGCAAAAGCCGTTGTTGGCTTAAACTTAATCCATTTTGTGCATACTGATGTAACCCAGATGATTATTGTCCGTCTCTCTAAAGATTTAGTGTCCAATAGGGATAATAAATAGGTGTATTAGGTGTTTGCATGTAGTCTCATAAGCATAGGTAAATTTACCTATATGTTATATGTTTGGCAGATGAAGTTTTTAAAATTTCAATGTTTACTGTAGTGCAACCACTGATAGTTGCATGTATGAGCTATTGTCAGGTATATTCCGTTATTGCACTCGACTTTTAAATTTCCCCAAAGCCTTGGCATCATGGGTGGCAAACCAGGTGCTTCAACATACATTATTGGTGTTCAGAGTGAAAAGGCATTCTACCTTGATCCACATGATGTTCAGACGGTAAGAAAGTATAAATTATGCTTTTTGCACCTTATATACTTTTGAGATTGTGAAATTTGTATCATATTTCTCAAATATGGATTAACTTATTGAATGTATAATTTACTGGCACGCTTTGCTCCATCTTGATTTCAAATCTGCTGTCAATTACTGAAAAAAGGCTATATTACATGTTTTTGTGTATTGATATAATAAATGCTTTCTTTTCCACTAAAAAAATTTTCTAACTTGCTAGTATTTATAGATATTTTTTTAATTTTTGTTGGCACTCTATTCTCAGTGATGACTACCACATATCATAGTTTGGCTTTTGACTATATAATAGAATTATCTTTATGTATGCAAATACACACACATTATATATATATATATATATATATATAACTATATATATATAACTTTTCAATGATCTTCCTAAATGTTTTGCAGGAATAAAATCATGCATAATTTGTTAGTTATTGTGCCATATTGTGATCTTGAATTTGTAAATGGGTAGCCAACAAGGGCTCTTGAACTTTTGTTACAAATTGTTGACTATGATATAGGAAAAGGCTAGTAGAACTCAGTTGTAGTTATACACATATTTGGAGATTGGCAGAGCTTGCATGGTTTTTGGTATTTAGAGGAAATACGGATCTCTTTGCCAATCTTGAGTTCTAAACAAAATAACAAGAAAGAACCGGTAATCACTAAAAGGAAAGAAAGTATTCAAACAGTTGGATCCATGATAACCTAGTTGTTGGGAGGGAATGAAATCCTTTTTTTTTTACTATTTAAGCACGACTTCAATCATACAGTGTTTAGGTTGTTATTGTGTTGGTGAAGCATTAATAGTTCACTAAGTATGTCTGAAATGGTTTTCAGGTAGTTAATATCAGTGGGGATACTCAGGAGCCTAATAGTACTTCATCGTACCATTGCAAGTAGGCTTTATATGAGCATTTATTGATTTTATTTGATTCTGTTACCTATAATTCGTTCATTCTGGATTGTCTAAGTTTTTCAAAACTCTTATCAGTGTTATGAGGCACATACCCCTAGATTCAATTGATCCATCCTTGGCTATTGGATTTTACTGCCGAGACAAAGGTTTGCTGCTTACTTTGGCTTAATTTCTTGAGTTCAATAACTATGGCTAATATGTAAGCTTTCTCATCATCAATGGTGGTTGGCAGATGATTTTGATGATTTCTGCTCCCAAGCTTCCAAGCTTGCAGAAGAATCAAACGGTGCACCATTGTTCACTGTAGCTCAGTCCCGGAGTTTCTCAAAGCAAGTCTCTGGTAATGATGTCTCAGGTGACAACACCGGATTCGAAGAGGATGCTTTCCTCGGCACCGACCACGACGATAACGATGCAGGAACCAATGAGGATGATTGGCAACTCTTATAAATGCCATTGCCAGACAGAGACTATGACATAGATTCAAAGCACCGCATCAAAAAATTGTTGCTTGATTCTCACGGGCCTAATTGCCACTGCATGTGGGGTTGATCCCCCTGGCATGAGGCTCCCACTCTTCAAACATTGTTTAATAGTCCTGTAGAAAGTAATTTAAACTCATTATGATTCTTTGCCTTAAATCGTTATTTGCTCATTTGTTTATATAGCTAACCAGAATTTGTTGTACATTACAGCAGCTAGTTTGATCATATTTGTTGCCTTTACCCCTTTATTGGCTACAAAAAATGTAGTGGATAGTACTGTGGGGCTACAAATAAATGGTAGAAAGTGGTTCATGCTGAGATGGAATGTTTTCTTTAGAAGACAGTATAAACTAATCACTTGAGTCCCTTGATATAAACTATGGTTCAAGTTTTCTGCTAGCTGTTCTGCAGTGATGTTGCATTAGCCAGTCATGTGAATGATGAGTATGTGTGTTTGGTTAGACATTTAAGCATCACATGTATTAAGAAATCAAATGTGATAGAAGAAATTTGATGCATTTACGTTTAACACATATTCAACATCTTTATAATCACACCTTATGGACATGCCAATAATGCTGTCTATCACCTTGGTTACATAGTTTGACTTTCAACCGAATCTAATGGTTAAATTATAGTAACCCAGAGCCTCTCCAATGAACTTAACAATGACAAAAATATCTGAATAATTTGATGAGGAAAAATCAAAGTTCCAAACTGAGTTAAAGTTTTCCTTTGAAATGTTTTTGCCACTTGCAGAAAATCTGCATAAGCGAATATATGCTGTCAGCATTTGTTGTAAAGCAATGCATCATGTGCTGATAAAGTAGAATCAAATATGTACCTCTTTATTATATTCGAATGACTCAAATCTATCTAGCACAAGCTAGCTAATTAAACTGCTATTAAATGGAATGGAATGGTGGATTCAGTTTGAGCATAGCAAATTAGAAATGATTATAGTCTTCAAAGATACACAGAAGAAATAAGGACAAGAATAAGATGATAGTAAAATGATTCAAATGTGTTTATATTTTAAAAGAGATATATCATGTCACTCTTAATGTATAAAAGGGTATAATATAATTTTTCTAAACATAATTCAAGTGAAAAGATTTTTAATTTATTACCGAGTTTTCAAAATAAATTATTGAATTAAAATTGTTTGAATAGTATACTTGTGAGCCCCTTTTTCCAGCTTATAATTTGTTGGGCCTGGCTTTTTAGTAGGCCCAAGGCCAGCCCAGTAAGGGACCCCAATACCCCTTCCAACTACTCACTATTCCACTTGTCTCTTTTTTAGAAACAGTCCCTTCTTCTACTTCTCATATCTCCAGCAAGGTGCTATGCTAGGGAACAATATTCTTTCGTCTCCAAGCTAGCTCTACCCATTCCACCTCCGAGTAAGTTGAACCTCAGAGTCTTGGGTCTGTTTCCTCCTCTTTACACCGTTTAAGTGTGTTGGTCTGGTTAGGGTTTAATCTCACACCCTGGTTTATCTTGGTTCTATGTTTCAGCTCATTGTTCTAGCCCTTGGAACCGTGGTACTCCTTAGTTGTGGGTTTGTTGCGTTTTGTTAGCGTCTAAGCAAGGTAAGGGAAGCTAGGTCTCTTCTTTTTTTTGTGTCTTGAAGTATGTGGTCTGTTTCTGCTTCTGTTGTATGCATAAAGTGATTTAAAAATGCTTATATCTATTTTGAGTGAACTATATGGATTGTACTTGGCTGTGTTGGATGCTGCATGCGTGAAACAGTGGGAGAGAGTTGGTATTCTCGCCCAAGCGAGCTCGTCTCGCCTAGGCAAGAATAGCAGAAGCTCGCCCTGGTGCTGCTCGAGCATCTCGCTCAGGCGACCAACTCTTGTTTTGAGCGACGCATTACCTCGCTAAGGCGAGAATGGCTCGCCCAAGCGAGCACTCGAGGAAAGCCAGTGTGCTCTGCTCGCATCCTCGTTCAGGCGAGGGATTTTAGTTTTGGGCGAGTGGTGATCTCGCCCAAGCGAGGGCTCGCAGAGTGCCACTGTTACAGGCCTCGCCTAGGCGAGAATGCCTAGCTGAAGCGAGACAGCTATTGTCGCTTAGGCGAGGGCTTCTAGCCCAAGAGAGGACAGCGCAGGTTCAGGCTTTATGTTTCTGTTTACGTTGTGCGTGGATACTTATCTCGAACATACATGATTCATGTGGAATTGCATGAGTTGTATGTGTTATGTGAACTGGAGTTGGTATGCTAGAAGTGATTATTGCATGAAACTGTTAATTGGTGGTGTTGGCATGGGAAGTTGATGTTTGAAATGAAAGTGGTGGTTATGGTATGAGAAATGTGATTTTGGTTGTGAGATAGGCGTAATTCCATGAGTCTCGTGGGGAGATCTCATGGTGGTGTGTAGTGTATATATTAATATAAGAATTTAAGTAACAATTGCATACCGAAACTCTAAAGGGTCAGTGAATCTCATGTAGAGCAAACTGATCCAAGTGGTGAGAGTAGCGGGAGGCCCTAGTCTCTGGCAAGATAATGACCTTAAACGTTTAAAGGCTAACCTTGTGTGTGGTAGGGTGAAACCCATTGGCAATGGCTCTGCAGAGCAGTAGAGGCCACCACAAGTGCAAGCATCTAGTGAATCTGATTTTAATATATTTATCCGGATAATTGAGTCATAGTGTCTTGCTTGGTTGCTCTAACATGAATTGGTGCCTACTTTGCTGCATGCTTGAGAACTGTTTTAAATATATGTGTGCTATAATAGGTTAAATTCGTCTTTCACTAGCTTACCCTTTTGATTTCGTGTTTGTGCTTGTCTTTCTTTTTCTTTTGCGATGATCACCTCTTGGTGGGAGCAGATGAGAGAAACGTTCAAGGTGGGTCTGGTGGTAGCAACGGTGCAGCTTAGAGTATCCTGTTCTTGGTGGTTCTTAGGAGCAGTTTCACGGTCATGGGGCCTTTTTGTAATAGTTGTCTTAGTGACAACTCCTTTTGCAAACTCTTTTACTGTCAATTTCTATGTTAAGTCCCTGGCATTATGTTAGATATGCCCTAGTACATTCTAGTACCTTTATGGATGATTGTAAAAGTACATTGTTTGATTATGATGTTCATCTGATAACTCTGCTTTTTTTATAATGATGTGATGTTTTAATTTAGTTGAATTATTCTATTTAAATGAGATTTCACTGGTACATAATATAATCATGCATCTGTGAGTGTAACATACTCTTATGTAATCACCCTTTTTTTCAATATTTCTCTGATTTTTTGCGTGAAATATTGGTACATTATATTAACACTTATACTCTCACACACAATAATAATAATAATAATAAATAATAATAATATTATTATTATTATTATTATTATTATTAATTTTAGAATAAATAATGTTAAATTTTAAAGACTAAAATCTTAACCAAGATTGTTTTACTCTAATGCCTTAATTTAAGTTTTAACTCTATTATAAATTTGAAATATTTTTAACTGAGTTTCTATTAAATCTTTTAAAATATTAATTACTTAAAATTTGTATATCCTTCAATTAATTTTTTATTATTTATTTTTTCTTCGTTTAGTAATCCGGTTGGTATCCTACTTGTCACCTTGTTTACTTGTATTTTTTATGTTAAAAAACTGTAAGATTTTATGATTAATATAAAATAATATGATATTTTAATTAAATAAAATGATAAATAATTTTTATTATTTGATTACTAAGGCGTAAGATTATTTTATATTAGTAAAAAAATCTAACAATTTTAAATGAAGACAAATATATTAATTTAATTAATACAACAATTAAATGAAAAGAATTGATTAAAAAATGTAAAAGTCTTTACACTCAATTAACAAAAAAAATTAATAAAAATTAATATAAAAACATCTAAGAGACCTTACTCTTAGTTTTATACTTATATTTCTTATATAATTTTTATATAATATTTCCTAAAATTGAAGTGAATGTAAATATTGTCCCAAAATTGTGATGATCGACGAAACATTACTCACATAATAACTGAAACTCGATAGTAATATTTAGGAGTGATTCGTTGTACCATTATCACTGAAGAGAAGAAAAACAAGTTACGTGGTTTCTCTCTTCAGATCTGTCTCACTCTTTCACTCTCATTTTTTCACGCGTTTGAAAAGTCCTACAAACTTTCGTTACTTCTCAAACATTGTCGTGCTGAATTACTGCATCTTTTCTTACTTTCCTTCTTTGCAGCTTCATTTTCTGCAAGATGGATCCGTCGTCATTGCTGTTTAGTCACCTCAAGGTTCGTCTTTTTCTCGCTGATTATGAGTCTCTGGACTTTGAATTTTTCTGGGTCATTGGTACAACCTTTTTTTTCTGATTTTTTTTATGGTTTGTGTTTCTTGGAATTTCATCAGGGTGCAGACCCGTTCTTCCTGCTAGCGGGACCTAATGTGATTGAATCAGAGGATCACATTCTGCGGATGGCTAAGCACGTCAAGAGCATTGCAACTGAGTATGTAGCTATCTTTATTTATGATTAATGTTATTTTTTTTTGTCTCTGGGAAAATAAATGCCATTTGATGGAAATGCCTTAGGACATTGCTACTTAGCACTATGAATTATCAAACACTTATCAGGTGTTGATTTTAGAATAAAGTAGATTTTTTGCAACTCATCTTAGATGTTTCCTTTTCATGAGAAAAAGATGAATACTGGAGTAATACTCATCGGTTTGAAGCCAACTTTTGTTTTGTCTTCAGTATGAAGTTAAATACTTTCTCCTTGTTAATATTTAAAGTAAAAAGCAAATTAGAGTAACAATGGATAAGATTTATTTAGTTTGCGCATGATCTCGTGTTTTTTTAATGTTTACAGCTATCCCCTTATAGGGATACACACTATAATATGTTTTTTGGGTATCGAGGATGTTGATGTAGTATATTTCAAACAATTAGAGGGGTTCGTGTAAGATAAAAGAGGAAGGATTATTGGAGGGAATTAAACGAAGGTTATAAGTGTGATTGACTGTTAAAGTATGGGTATGAATATGGTAAGAACTAATTGAAAAACTGTAACATGACAATCACATGGTTTCCTGATGGTGCAGCAACTTACACATAATTGTCCAAGTAAAAATCGTGAATAAAAATGATTAGTAGATGTGATGTTAATTGTTGATGGCTAACAAGAATATATACGTGTCTTTCAGGGTTGGAATACCTTTGGTTTTCAAGTCAAGCTTTGACAAAGCTAACCGAACATCATCAAAATCATTTCGTGGCCCGGGGATGGTTGAGGGATTAAAGGTTCATATTTCTGCTGTTTTGTTATGATAATATCCTTGTGGTTGGTTTCTTGAGGATTCTAGGTGTTGTAATTGTCCAATAACTTGAGACTATATTAGATCTGTGTAAATTTTTCATGACTTTAAAATAACCCCAAAAGATAGCTTGTAGCCAGAGGTGTTTAGTTTCCAAATCATAGTGAGGGTACTTTGGCCATATATCTTGCCAATAATTTTTAACACGGTCCTTTATGTTTTTTCTGGTTCCACCTATCCTCGAGATTCTGGAGTTAAATATTGTCAGAGTTGGAGGTAGCTTCTGTACACTTTATTGCAGGGCCTTGAAAAATCTCATCTTTCTAGTTTCCTTGTAAGGACATTCAAGGTTCTGAATTAGCAGTGATGTCACCTTGCAGTGCCAAAACAATGAGATACTATACTGGTGGTACTAGTCAAATTAGGAGTCATCTTTGTAGTATGTGGGAATTATACAGAAGTCTTACTTAGGAAGGAATTATTTATGACCTATATAGCCGTTGACACTGGCACTGGTACAGTAATAGACATTTTGTGTATTTTGTTTAAAATGTAAGTTGCGTTACCTAAATCATCGTATTTGTGCTGGATAATGCTATTTTATCCTAGTTGAACGTTTTCCTTTTCTTATTTTTCTGTTTTATTCTCAGATACTCGAGAAGGTTAAAATAGCTTATGACATCCCTATAGTGACGGATGTGCATGAGACCATCCAGGTAAAGTATTTAGTTTTATTGAATTCATGTTTCATGGCCTTCTTGCAGGGGTTGAGGATCATATATAGTACTGACATTATTTAGCATAGGCTAGTATGATTTGAATTATATGTTGTTTCAAAAGGATATCATTATATGTTTATTAGTGCTGAAATAGGAAAATGGAAAAAAGTTTTCTTAATTGCTTCGATAAATGCAATGTGCATCATGAAATAGTTGATACCTTGTTTAAATTCTTATATGTTATTTTCCCTGGTGTAATCAATTTACGTAGAAACAGTAACTTGAAAAACATTTTGCTCAGATCTTCCATTAGTATGAAACCATATCTTATACATCCGAGTTTGGCTCTCTTATTAACGCTGATATTTTCCTTAACAATTTGTTGTACCCATCTAAATTTGAAAATTAAAATGGTTAGCGCCTTTATTATTAAAAATTTGTAATATTATCATATTGAATGATCAAATTTATACTTCCAGTTTATAATTGTGAATGGTGCGTGGTATTTTCTTATGTTAGATTCTGACTCGTAATCTACCTTGGACACATATATCTTTTTTGCCAGTGTGAAGCAGTTGGCAGAGTTGCAGATATCATTCAGATTCCCGCATTCCTGTGTCGCCAAGTAAATAGATATTGCATTCAATTTCATTATCCATTATAATGGGCAATTAAATTTAGTTGATGTGTCACCTTTACTTGTTTCATTCGTTTTGCTTCTAATGACAGACCGATCTTCTAGTTGCAGCAGCCAAAACTGGGAAAATTATCAACATTAAGAAGGGCCAGTTCTGTGCTCCTTCTGTTAGTATACTATCCAACTTTATGAGTTACAATTTCAATAGTTAGCAATGACTTAACTTAAGCCTGGGAATTAGTGTCTACTGACTTTTACCATTATTGTTTCGTTGTTTTCATGTCTATAGGTCATGGCAAATTCAGCTGAAAAAGTTCGGTTAGCTGGAAATCCTAATGTGATGGTTTGTGAGAGAGGAACAATGTTTGGATACAGTGAGTAAATAGCTACTATGTAGAGGTTTTCTGTATGTTTCTGAATTTTGTGAATCTTGCAAGAACCAGAATAATTGATGAGTAATTGCTTTTAAGTGGAGAAAATTAATTGTTTTTCTTTTCATTCTCTAATGCTTCATTTCTAGAGCATTTTGTTGTACTGCAAGATGTGATTTCACTAAGAAAATCCTATCAAGTGATGATAGTTATTGCTGTATGCCCACCTGTTGTATTTTCATAGTAGTCTTGTGTTCTTTTCACTTGTCTAATTTAACATTGCAATCTCAATTTTGTTTTCCTAATCTGTTATCTGCCTTCTTGGCCTCTCATTTTTAATCAAAACTTTTAATGTGTATATGATGTATAATATTGCCTTAGAAAAGCAATCATTGAAATCAGTTGCCTTTTGCATTTTTCTTTACAAAACCCAGAATTGATTAAAATCTTTTCCCTTTTCATGCAGATGATTTGATTGTTGATCCACGTAACTTGGAGTGGATGAGAGAAGCCAATTGTCCCATTGTAAGTAGACCTTTCTTTTATAGTATGTTTTAGGATAAAATATTTGAATATTTATATCCTTTCTTATTAAATGAAAGGTTAAAGTGGAGAAGGGCAGTTTCTTCCAGCAGCTTTTCTTGATGGCATAGTCCCAATCATTTATTTGATGAAAATATTTTAGTTGATTGAATGACAAATCCCTGTGAACACAATCAACCTGATACACAACTTTTGATGTGGACGATGTTGCTTCAATTGCTTACCCTATGGACATTTTCTCTCATGCTCCTATCTCTCCTTTCTCTGCAACTCGTACTGACTTAGGATAAGGTTGATTCCATAGTTCCTGAAAATATTTTTTTCTTCGGCCGGATACATTACCCAGGTTTTAATATGTAGATGACTTTCATTAATAGTCTTTAGTAAATATCCCTAAAAAGCTAGAATTAGAGTGTTTTATTTTGAATATAAAATTCAAAGAATTGATTCTTGTGTGGTTTAGAGGATCTAATTCATTTTTTATTGATCTTTTAGTCAAAGAGGTGTATTAAAATTTCATTTTTTTGCAATCTCAAATTAATATATTAGTTATTTACTCAATTGATGAAATTAAAAATAAGAAAACCAGAGTGCATGCATTTATTTTTAGTATCTATAAGAGTGATACTTAATTTAGTTCTTTACTATATTCCCTTATCATGTAGAACTATTCTTTTACCCAGTCTTTTGTATCAATTTAAATTTCCTCATGGTGAAGTTTCTTGCACCTATCTCTGATGCTGTTTAGTTTTTGGAAAACCCAAATATTTGATATTGGTGCTTGCCTTAGGTAGCTGATATAACACATTCGCTACAACAGCCTGCTGGAAAGAAGGTATGCTTACTATTGTTGACTCCCATATTTGTTTGATATTAACTTCGTTTTGAACAGTCTATTTCATGTGATACTATTTTAGCTTGCAACATAAAATAGTGGAATAAACACTGCTGTAGTATTCGTGTTGACAGTATCTGTTAGAATATTTGAATTGTTATTTTATTTTCCAAGTCTTATTATATTAGCAGTCTTTTTGGGCTATAAGCTTATTTAAGTTTGCTACACTAGAACATGACCGAGATTAAGAGTAAAATCATACAAGTTGGTTCTTTGCAGTTTGTATTTTCCAACACAGCACATTAATCTTCTATCAGCCATTGACAAGTTTTTTCCTCCCTTTCTCTTTCACATCAATTATCTCAATTTCAACCGTCTCTTTTATATATTTGCGTTTGGTATGTTGGTACGTGAATATAGCATAGGCCAAATGTCACTCAATTAATTTCGCTGGGAGAGTTACAGATCACAGTTTTCAGATTTACATTGTCAAAAGCGCATGCATTGCTTCTATGCTTTGCTGATTTATGAGGAACTGAGAATCATTTAGAATCTTTGACCGATGAGATTTTCACTCTCTGTGGGTTTGTTGTATAAACTTCTATGCTATGCTGCATTAATATGTTTAAGTATATTCACTTCTATAGTTCAAGGATTTCATTGACATTCTGAAATGACCTTTCCAAGTCTTACACCAGTTTGGTTGGATTAAGATTCTGTTTTCATGTATAGTTGGATGGGGGAGGTGTTGCAAGTGGAGGTCTTCGAGAACTAATACCTTGCATTGCAAGGACCGCAGTTGCCGTTGGAGTGGATGGGATCTTCATGGAGGTATAGAGAATAGCCTATGCCAATTACAATTTAGTAGTACTTTATAAAAGAAGGTATTTTAGAGTAAAATTTCAGCTATATAATTATGGCTTGCAATTCCAAGATCTTCCATTCAAAGAGTATCTTTATCTGTTTAGTTTTGTCTATTGCTGAGCTTCTAAAAGCTTTCTTGGGCTTTCAGGTGCATGATGATCCACTGAATGCTCCTGTTGATGGACCAACACAGTGGGTGAGTTGTTGCTTACCGCAGTTATTCAGATTAATACACATAATTTCCTCAATATTTCCTTTCCTTTGGATGGTCCCTGTATTTTTTTTTTCAACTAGGGCACTTAACTATGTTCAATATTATCTTATGTGACAGCCTTTGCGCCATTTGAAGGAGCTACTTGAGGAGCTTGTAGCTATTGCTGTAAGTTGTTACTTGAAATTTATGATTCTAAGTCGCATGATATAACCTCTAAATAGGCAATTGGGAAGAGTCTTTATATCCCTATGGCCTAGGAAATATCTTATTGTAAATATATGAAATCTTGTTTGTTATTAAACATCTTACCGACAAAGATGATAGTAAATACTCTTTTAGTATAAATTTCCAACTCATACTATTCTGTTCTGTGATTGGGAGGTTGGTTGATGAGATTGGTACGTCAAGAAGGTTAGGGTTCTAGTTATGAGATCAACAGTGATTGACCAATAAGAAAACGAAGGGTTGATAATGAATCTACTTTTGATTAAGTTAGATTTCAACAAGCTGAATTTGTTACTCTCTTCAGTGAATCCTAAGTTAGTCTTGGAGATCAGAAGATTGTTACACATAATTAAAAGGATTGAGCTTCTCTGTTTTCTATCGGTATAAAAATTTAATGGACTCATGGGATTGGTCTTTATTCCATATTAGAATATGTTTCAAAATAAACTCCTTTGAGTTCAATTTTTTAAAGAGATATACTACTTACTGGCAAATTCAACTTCCTCTCGGAAAGGCTTTAATCTCTTGAATTTGGATGTGATGAAAAATCAGAGTTCCTAGTTCAGTTGATGTATATTTCATATATATGAAAAAAAGGAGTACATTATAAGGAAAATTTTTATCTTGTAACACTCAACCCTTTGTACCCTGTGTTGGTACGTAAGGAGAGGTGGTGGAACAATGTCAAACTATTTTTCAGTTGGTGGAGTCAATAAGCTGCTTTGTAGTTTTGAACCTGAATTCCACTAACACCAGTTTGATATCTTGTAGAAGGTAAGCAAAGGGAAGAAACAGTTCAAAATTGACCTCACGCCATTTCGTGAATAATGGTAAGAAATGCTTTTCTTTCATCATATATTCATTTATGTTTTTTTTTCTCCAGCCAGTTAAGGTTCCTTTTTCTTTGTTGATTTTTGACTAAAATTATATCCTGCAAGCATGTGATTTCACATCTTATTGTGAAAGCATGTTCTTAAAGCCATTTTCACAGGGTCTAAAAATTTTATGTACTACATGAAATATCCATTGATAAAGATAAAACCAAAATCGAACTTTAAAGTCAATCAGTTGTATAAGTTATCCTTGCACTTAATTAAACACTGACCAATTGCTAGATTGTTATCAAACTTACGGAAACATGGAAATGAGATTTTAAATAACCAGAAACTTCTAATGCAAAACCCGACCAGGATTGCAACACATTAATATGAATTCAGAACTAATTATCCTGTTGTGATTTGAGTTAAATCAGAAGTGCTTTACCTATTTTAAAGTATAAATGCATACACATCTTCTAATCCAGACTTTGTTTGCAGGTGATGGTTTTCGGTCATGCTGAATATGATTCTGAGTTTTGATCTTTTAAGATCTCTCAAGGTTGAATACAAGGAGATCTAGTTGATCTCAAAAATATTATTTGATAATCTATGCTTGTTACTCTGAAGTGGTAACACCACCAACTAATGTTGCTCAAATATCATGTGTAGCCTTAATCATATCAGTTGTTAAAGTTGAGACAATTAATTGAACACTGTTTATTAACTAAGTTTATTATCAGGAAATGAATTTATTTTCTGCCATTTCTCCAATTACTTTATTTAACGCTTTCCAGCCATTACTATAAAATATCTCAAAGTAAATTGGCTCTAGTGTACAAAATGTTAGCCTAGTGGCTTTAGTATATTCTTAACTTTTTAGGAGAAATTACAGAACTGATGATGAGTAAATAGTCTATGCAAGTATGATAAGCTTAAATATTTCAATAGTAAATATTTTAAATGTTATATTTAATGTGCTTTTTTTTTAACGAGTGACTCGGTAAATGTTTTCCACTCAGTACATATTAAATTCAATTGACAATATCTTAAAATAACAAGCGAGGATCTTCGTCTTATCTGGTGGCTTTGTGAGTGTCCATCACCCATATCTATGTTCATGTGTGTGTGAGCGGGAATAATCAATTTTATTACAGTAAATATTCGTTTAAGTCTGTATTTTGATCTTAAATATTTAATATGAATTTATAAAAAATTAAGAATTATATAATTACAATATAAAATATAAAATATTATAAGGGTTGAGATCTTGCAGAGATTATAAAAATATAAAAGATATAAAATGTATGATAAATATAAAAGATATGTTACAAAATAAATTTTTTATTTTGTTTTATTCATATTATATTATATATATATATATATATATATAATAAAATATAAAATCAAATGATTTTATGTGATTATTTAAAAAAATTAAGTTATAAAATTATTAATTTGAAAATTTTTCACATTAGATGGTATGCATACTTGAGGATTGAGCGATTGTTTATCAATTCTTGAACTTGTATTAAAGGATGTCGTGTAAAATGGAAAATAGATTAATGTGTGTTATTGTGTGTATAATAATAATAATATATATATATATATATAATAATAATAATAACATATATGTATAATAGTATATTAGTTTTTACTATAAGACTAATATAATATATATTATATTATATTTTAATTTATTCAAAACAAAACTATTTATTATATCAGTCAAATAACTCATAAATTTACATCATTTTTATTTTCAAATTTACATATTTTCACTAAAAGTACAACACAAACTTTATCTTCCTTCTATTCAAATTCATCTGCTTTCCTTCTTCAAATTCATCGTGAAGTATATGTTTCTGAAGATGGGAAAAATATGATTATTATACTGTTTAGAAAGAAGTAAAGAAAAAATGCCGAGGTATAATAAAGAAACAAAACTAAATAATGTTGTCTCCAAACTTGCTGAAAACTGAAAAGATTTACTCTAAAATGAGTTATAGTGGAATAAAATTATAATTGATTATGTAGTTAATTTTTTATTAATAATTACATTAATAAGATAAATTATTAAAATAAAAAAATTAAATAACAGATGAAATAAAATTAATTAACTTAAATTTTAATAATTTGTAAACTAATTTATTTTAATATATTAATATTTTAAAATACAATTTTTTATTTTTTAAATTTTATAATAACTTTTACTTTACTTTAACTTTCTTTTTTAACTCCAATTTATGTTTTTAAAATATTTTTACGTCGAAATATTTTTTAAAAATAATTTTAAATATATTAATACACAAAAATCACACCTATATTTTCTATTATTTTTTTATATTAATGTCTTCAAAATTCACTAATTTTAATAAATTAAAACTTTTAATATATTTTGAAACATTGTACATTCATATATTTTTAAAGACACAATATACAAAAAATAAATTAAAGAATTCAAATTTCGCTTTTTACTTTTTTTTTTATTTTAAACCCTAAGCTCTAAACTTAATATTCCCAAAATTTACTTTGAGTATACAATTTGCTTATTTTATCAAAACTTTTTATGTGGAGGAAGTGTTTGGGTAAAGTTTACTTCAGTTATGCTTTTTCAGTGGTTTTTTGACTTTTGAAATCTAAGAAATAGTTCTTAGGGGGCATAGGAAGTATCTTTTTGGTACAAATTGTACTTTCTTGGAAAGTTGAAGTTGTCATATATATATATATATATATATATATATATATATATATATATATATATATATATATATATATATATATTTACAACTTTTTATATCTTTTGACCTAAGTTTTGTTCCAATGATATAATATCATAATGCGCTTGTGTTTAAGTTAATATACATAAAATAAGTTTTTAAAATATTTATTATAAATAAAAAGAATATTTTTAAAATAAAGTTAAAAATAAATATGTATAAAATAATTAATTTTAAAATAAAATTGAAAAAACTTCTTTATGATATGTTTTTTTATTATATATTGTTATAGGTAAAAATATTCATTCATTTCACTAGCGTACACACAAGCGCTATCGCGCCTGTGTACGCATTTTTAAAATATTGATGATAGCATGTTAGTAGGTGATAATAATATAATGTTATTAAGTTAATATAAAAATAAATTTATATTTATTAAAAATAAAG
>Ga0209589_1000680_pt1 | contig 49802 bp, 26 predicted proteins | sample CowpeawhiteBW_FD_187525 | JGI IMG/M metagenome (GOLD analysis project Ga0209589, IMG submission 187525) | Root nodule microbial communities of legume samples collected from California USA - Cow pea white BW (SPAdes) (version 2) | ecosystem: Host-associated > Plants > Roots > Nodule | place: USA...
AAAAAAAAAAAAAAAATATTGTTTTTATATTATATATATATATATATATATATATATATATATATATATATATATATGCAATTTTATTACAATAAGTAATTTTAAAGATATGGACGATATTTAATAATTTTATTATTTTTTTAAAGATAAAATCATTGTTTGTACTATAGTAAAAAATAATCGCATTACAATAAATAAAAAATTTAATTATAAATTACCAGTAATATGTTAAAATCAAATTACACATGTCTAATTAAATTTTAAATATTAAAGAGTGAATTATCGAAGCAAAATAAATTTAACACTAAACTAATTATAATCAAAGGATAAGGACTAAATATAGCACTGTTGTTTGGTAAAATAATTTTTTTTTTTCATGACCAAAACTCGTGATTGATAGAAGGAATAGTGTGAGAACCCCCTCTGCCACCACTTCACCATAAACAAAACACATTCTCTCTTTCTAATACCCTCTCTTTCCCCTACTTTTTCTCTGCCTTCTCTCTACCAAATTCACCCAAAGAATTACTGCAGTAGGTCTAATCCTCTTCCCTGTTGCAGAATTTAGGGCTGAAGCAAGATCAGAACCACTTCCCCAAGTTGAGTCTTCCTTTCCTACGCGTAAGTCAACTTGTATTTCCCCCCTCATATTCTGATTTTCGAATTCTAAGTAACTCCAGCATTCTGGGTTGTGGTAGAATCTGTTATCACCATTTGCAATTGTAATTCAGTGCCTTAGGTTGGGAGTTTGAGGTATTCTCTTTGGTTGAAGAGTCAATTCTAGTAGAAATTTCCAAAGGTAAGGGGAGTTAGCTAACTTTTACTCAAACCATTTAGAATCTGTCTTGATAAGTCTGAATTGCATGCTTAAGTATTGAATTGATGATTGAATTGCGTGATTATTGTGTGTTGTTGAGTTTGTGATGAATCTGGACTCTTGCATGTAAGAACAGGCTTGAAAACTGGTATTTTCGCCTGGGCGAGTGGCTCTCACCTGAGCGAAACTATCAGAGAAATCACCCATGTTCCTGCGTGAAGTCTCGCCTAGGCGAGCTGGAGTCGCTTAAGTGAGAGTTGTTCTCATCTAAGCGAACCAACCTAGCCTGAGCGAGAGTTCGCCCAGGTTTTTAATTTTGCCACTGTTAGAGTCTCGCCTAGGCGAGATTGACTCGCCTGAGCGAGACGGCCTCTCGCCTAGGCTGGATTTTCTAGCTTGGGCGAGGACCACTGTAGTGGATGGCTTGAAGTCCTGTTTTAATGAGTGAAGTGATAAGAAGTATTGTAATTATGTGCAGTTACTCTCCTGTATGCTTGAAATATTGTTATGAATATAGTGAGAATCGAATATTTGATGATTGTGAAGGATGAGAAGTTGTGTTTGTAATGGAGTTTCAAGGGAAATTCATAAGAGCTTGTTAGTGTGTGTAAGGACATGAGGAATCCGTATTGGATGGCATCCTGAAATTCCAATAATCATTCATGCTCATGTAGAGTAGAATGGATTATGTCGTGAGGAGTAGCAAGAGGTCCTAGTCTTTGGACTCAATAGAGCCTTAGACGCGAAGGGGACTTACCCTATGAGAGGTTGGGTGATAACCCCTTGTGTCCAAACTCTGCAGAGTTTGGGAACCTTCACAGGTGCAAGCCACCAAAAGCTCCAATGTCGCTTACACAATCCGGATATCGAGTCTAGAATTTTATGTATAATTGCAATATGTTTGTGATTGATGTTTTCAATATGAATTGTACGTTTTTCTCTCAAATCTCAGTTTGCTCACCCTTATCGTTCATGTCTGTTTTTCCTTATGTTTTCTCCTTGCTATGATCACCTGCTGTTGGTGTGAGCAAGGCCGAGTCCAGATGATGATGCCCCTCTCTCTAGTAGGAGCTGAGTGATCGTTGAGTAGTTCCGTGGTAGTTCTCATGGATTAGATACCATGTAGTTTTGAGATGTTTTAGTTTATGTTTGAATACCTATGTTCTTCACCAGAAATTCATAGGATATGTTTTTGGATGACTGTATCAGCTGTATAATCTATATTGCTGCTCTCTTTACTATCTGCTGTGCTTAATCATAATATAATGTTTTATTTGATAACGTGAAAAACTATTAAATGAGATGTTACAAATAGAGAAATTAGGATTATTAGAAATGAATAAAGTCTTTTGGTTGATGAGTAAATATTGTAGAAAAGTATTTATACAAAATTTTTAGAAATTAATAACATAATATGTTGTTTTTACCACAATAAATGATTTAATAAAAATAACATGATAGTTTATTAATTTCACCCAAATACTTATTTAACTCGAGAAAGTTAGTTAGTTTCTACTTCTCTCCACGGGAACATTTTGGTGAAAAAAATTAGTCAAAAATCATTTCCCATAAATATTATTTGCTACAAATGTTATTTTTTTTATAATAACAAACTTTTCAATTTCAGAAATTAAAAAGAATTCTTCTATCAAATACCAAAATTATTTTTTATATAAATCATAATGAATTAATATCGTATTTGCATAGACTTAAAACTTATTTACTATATAATTAAAAATAAAAAGAAATTCCTATTTATTTTATTTCATGTCTTTTGTTTTTTAAAAGCAGAAGAAGGGTATTAACGTAAAAGCACGTAAATTCAAAATCTAAAGACAAAGGCGCGTGATTTTCTCATTCAATTTTCACTCGCTCTCAACGGTACATTTTTTCTCTCCTTTTTTCCTCTGCTTTTTCTGCATCAAGCTCTTCAACACTTCAAACCAATACCTCAATGGTTTCTCTCACGGTAGGGGTTTCACTCTCCAATTCTCACTATTTCAATTTGCACCTTTCAATCATTACACTACGATTTTCAAATTTCGCACAATCCTGCTATTATTTTTCACGAGGTTTTCACCTTCGATTCTGCCTTTAAACCCTAATTCTTGTTTGGTTCTTTCATGCTTCAGGGAAAATCGAGAGTGGGCTCAACTCGAGCCTCTGTGGTCGGTGGTGCTGCCCAATCTCGCCCAAGCGGTATATATGTATTTGTTTGATTTTTTTTTTCCTGTGTTGTTTTTTGTTGTTCCCGAAATGTTATATGCTTTTGCTGATTTTGTATGTATATTGAGCAGTGGGTGGTAGGAATTTCAAGGTTTTTTCGGAAATTGACCGGACTAAAGCTGGTGATGGGAATACGTAAGTATTTTTTTTTTTTTTTTGTGATTGGGAATTTATAGCAAATACATATGTGTAAATATTTTTCAGAACTGATTTTGATTGTTTCTTTAGGACTTCTGCCAGAGGAACAGTTGCAAGTTCAAGGTATGGTGCCTTAGTGGACTTAAAATGATGTGCTTTCTGCTCCATGGGTGGTTTCTAGATGCTAAAATCGTGAACAACTGTAGAAATTTAATGTTGTCAAAATGATTTTGATTAATTGTTTGCTTTTAATGAGATATCAGATAGATAAGGAAGCCCTTTAGTCGTGTCATATCAGTGAAAGGGGTTTTAGATAGCCGAGCTTTTAACGGCCTCTTGAGGTCAAATTGGACGGGCGTGTCTTAAGATTGTATCTTTGATGCTATTCATATGAAGTATGAATCTGCTGGCTTGTTTTGTGATTTTTATGTCACTGTCTGAAACGGTTGTTTTTTGTGAAACCGTGACAACATATGGCAGAATAATATTCATTTCTTGTAGATGTTCCTATATGCCTGAAGTATGTAAAAGCACTGTAGTGATCTATCTATATGTTCTCTCTGCTCCTTTGCAATTTATGCAGAAGGAGTACCGTGGTAGCAAGCAAAGGGAATATTCTTGGTAGTACCAGTAATCCAAAGGTAATATAAACATTCTGAACTTCTAATAGTTTTTGAGGTCTAAATATTTTGTATTCTTGAGTCTGTCCTTGGTTACATTACACTCCATATGTCTAACTATTATGCAACTTTAATGGTGAAGGGTGGTATCAAACAGAGTATGGATAAAAATAGTGGCAAATATGGTACTTGTAAGTGTTAACTGAACTCATTTTGTGTTAAAATTACGTGGAATAACACACTTCTCATTTTCTCTTATTCTGGCTTCTTATAGCAAATACAGCTGTGAGAAAGGCATTGTCTGATGTTAGCAATGTTGAAGAAAAGTTCACAGCAGCTCTTGGGCATGCTAACTCAAAAATGAAGTAAGAATCATATTTATTGTGGATAGAAAGAAAGTTAAAGGGAGGTGCTAGTATTACACTGTTTAAATAGAACATTTGCAAGTTATTTTTGGATACTTATTTTGTACAATTATATAAAAATTTCATATATATTTCATCTCACATATCAGCTGATATACAGTCCACTATTAACGTCATTCTTTTGTGACATATTTTGTTTTGGATTTTCTGATAGATTGCTCGATAATATCCAGTGGCAACCTAAACATTTTCACCTTTGATTTTGTTTGAATATCTAGAAATTTCCTCATAATATTTACTGTATCTTAGAGTGTGTTAAATATCTCTTACGAGTGGTTATGGATTTCAATTTCATGTTTCATGGATTTTTCACTTCATTAATTAGGTTACGAGTGGTCTAGTATTAGTAAAAAATAGTGGTTTATGAAAGTATTTTCTCTCACGTCATATCACGTCAACTGTCAACCTTTCTCGTCCATGCTGGAACACGTTTGCCCTAGATATCTCCGGTTATATCCAACCCCTTGTCCCAATTGGCCACCTTCCCGTTGCTATGTGTCTCCGTTGGACCACCGACTTTTCTTGTTTGGTGGTAAGATCCATTTCTTCTTTCCGTCAGTGTTGTCCGTAGTTCTAGACAATATCTAGTCTAATCGTGATTTTGTCCCGCTTCTGTCTCAAATGTAGTCCAAACCCAATTCAGCTTCATTTTGGCGCATCATTTTTAATTTTCTTTTCTTGTTAAATGTAACAACAAACTTATTAGCTTTGGCTTTTGACTTCTAGTATATTAAATGATCCCTTGGGAGTGGTTTCATATTTCATAGTATATTAAATGCTCCCATAGGATTAGGAGTCTACATTAGAATAAGTAAGGGGTTAGTGTTTATATTATTTTTTTGTATCATGAATTCATGTCTGTTTTAGATTTTAAGTAGTTTAACTCTCTTTGTCCTTCCTATCTCAATCCTTCAATTTCAACAAAATGTCAAAACTAACTACACAAGTTGGTAGGTTAACGCAGACGAATAAGTTTCTGCACAGAAGAAGAAAGAAGAGAGCAAGAAAAACACTCTGTGAACAACCCCCTTCCTTTTCTTATTCTTTTTAAAAACATAAAATAATAATATAAACAAAATAAATGAAAATAAAAATAATATTATTAACAATGGAATTAAACTAAATAATATTAATGCTAAAATAATTACTATTATTGATATTGTAAATATAAATATAAATAAAACCAAACTTTCTTTAAAGTTTATTTTTTCATTTTCTCTTTTTCAACTAAACAACTTCTATTACCATCCCATTTTCACCTATTTGTCTTCTCTTTTGTCACCTACCTCTTCTATTTCTTTTCTCTCTATCAAACACACCTAGTCTTGAAATCACATTCAATCATCTTAAGTTTAGATTATTAATTAGTTTATTCTCTGTCCTTCTGTATATATCCTATCATATAAAATACTTAAGCTGATGGGTAGAATCACATGAATATGTTATAATTAAGTAGCTTAACGTACCTTCTCACACAAGAGATCTTTGTTCTTGAGAACTGTTCAATGTTCAGAGACCTGTCTTATCAGATTGAAGCTTAATATTCCTCTAGAAGAATGGGGCCAAAAACAATTTTTTGCATTTCTTTACTATATGGTCATAGTGATGTTTATACTAGGCATAACCAAGTCTTCTAGGTGCTTAAGCTCCTAGATGGAAAAACTCTTGAATTATTTCATATTTTAAAAGCTTTCATATCTTTTAGTCACATGGACCTTTGACATTGAAAGAATTTGATCTTGTGATGTTTATTTTTGTCAAGCAGAGATTGATGCAGTATTCTCTCCAATTGCTTGATAGTATATTATTTCCTCTAGTGTTTGCTTTATTATTTGATTTTGTATATCTTATGTGCCTTTCCAGGGTTTCAACAGGTTCAAGTACAAAAATAGTGGGTGTATCTTTGAGGAAGTCCATCACGGTATGTTAACCACTTAACCAATCTTCTGTTAAGCCCAAGTTTATTAAACATGATACGTGCTTTTTGTAGAGGGGTACTCCTTTTACTGGTGTTAGTTATAGACTCAATACGCCAAAATGACCCAATCGATGAAGTTTTGGCTATGTAATCTACGAAGTGAAGTATAAAAGAATAATAAAGTGAAAAGAAGTCCTACAAAACCATCAACCCTAATTTCACACTTCTATTTTCTCTCTGTTTAAAAAGATATGATTATGCATAATATTTTTTTAAAAGTTGTTTTTCTGTTTTTCCAAAGAGCTCTATCAAAGAATATTTTTTCCATTCGGCAGCATCAACGGTGGTACATCTTAACTTTTTTTATCATGCCGAGATGGTCATGGTAAAAGGGAAGCATTTATAAAATATAAACATTAATTTAAACTTCCTTGGGTCTATACTATGATGAAGCACTGATAATTTTTCTTGTTTAAATTTAAATTAGGGAAGAGTGCAAAGAAATAATAGTAAAGCTGATGTTCGGTTAGATGCTCTCAATAAAGGTGACTGATTCATTACCTCATAAATATTTTTATTGTATTTTGTATGTTTAGAATATCATTTAGAGGTTTTTCTCCCATTAGATGATCAGAAGAATAATACAAAAGGAGGTCAATCAGTTTTTTCCACAAAGGACAGGTACTTAGGATACTTTCTTTTGTTCATCTTACATTTAATAGGATATTAAAGTTATTAATGGTTGACTTTTATGCTTCCAAGAACTTCATTACATAAATTATATTGCCTTTTATTTTATATTTTGCAGGTTTACATGGAAGACTACAGCTACGAGGTTTCTTAATATTTCATTTTATTGGTTCAAATTAGTTTTAGGAATGACGTGAACTGAAACCAGTATATTCTTTGTCTTTTCCAAGCACTTCAAGGAAGTCTTTACCGGTACCAAGCAGGGTAATCAGAGAAGATACGAGTAAAACGAAGGTAATATTTCTTGTTATTGTTTGTCTTTCCTAGTGCTAGAAAGTTCCAAAAAAATATAGCTGTGCTTATTCAGATTGCCATGTTATTCTTTTTCTTTTTTCAAAATCCTTTTCCTTTTCTTATACTTGCACTTTGCTTCCTTGCAGGAAAATGTTAGAAGTTCTCTAACAGCAAAAGGCCAAAGTTGTCTTCCCTGTAAGAAGTTTTGGCATAGATAAGCACTTTGAAAAAATGTCTGCTATGTTAATTAAACTTAGTATGTTATTGATTTCAGCTAAGGCAACAACAAATAGAAGAGAGAGTTCCCAACTGGTTAATGCAAGAAACCATCTATGGAAGAATCGAGTGAGTGATGGTTTTGTTCTGACGTAAGTGATAATTAATCATGTATTAGCTTCGTTCCTGCTTCCTCTGTTGTAAATTATGCACTTCTGGTACATTTTATCTGTTTGATTAGCTTTAAGCTGCAAAACTGAGGAATCTAGCTAGTTAGCCTATATAATTACGAAGTGATGTCTAGAAAACCTATACTAACTAGCTGCTTCTTCGACACTCTGCATTTTTGATGGGCCACATAAGGAGGCACTTGAAGGCGGTGATATTTAGATTACTCCTTTTTAGCGTAATCCACGTTCTACGATGTTGTTGATCTTTTGGACTATCTAATGTATTCACAGTATATAATTATGAAGTGATGTCTAGAAAACCAATACTAATAGCTGCATTCACACTCTTTATTCTGATGTAATTGCTCCTAAATGTCTGTTGTGAACTGTCATCATGGCTGCTAATATTGAACATTTTCCAATAGTACCTGCTAATAACATGTTTAAACATTCTGATATTGAATTATTACTACTTTCTAACAATATTAGTCATAAGTGCCCGTAGTACTCCGTTTAAAAGTTTTTGACATGTCCCCTCGAATAAACAGTGGCCTTGCAGCATATACAATGCACGGGCTAACCCTGCTCAGATTTTTTTTTTCCGAAGAATATAGGACAATAGGAACTGGACTTTAGGGTTTAGGAACAGGAAGACAGATGAATGATTTTATATCTACAGAATCTATGAAAGAGGAAATCATTATCATATTTAGTTATAGCTGAATGACTGTATATGCTCATCATTAACAATTAACATTCTTTATAAAAGATTAATTATCAATTTGATATATTTGTATATTAATTTTTCCTTTCATGCAATTCACCTGTTATACAGGGTTCAGCCTAATGTTTCACATGCATCCTCAAGGAAGTTTGCCAAGGTATGTTGGCTGCACTCTGTTGTCTGTAGTCTGCTGTATAATTATTGATAAGGCCGAACAGTATAATGTGGTTTGGTGAAATAAAATATACCAGAAAACCTTTTAACGCATACATGTATATGATATGATTGATACATGCACTGTTGTTCAAGCTTTAAATATTTTACTTGGTTCATTTAATGACAAGGAAGTGTCTTCTCAGTAAATAATTTCCTCTACATTTTGATTTTTTTTTCCCAACTTTGTGAGAAGTAATTGAAAATTTGTTGTAGAGTGTGAAACTGAGTTTACCTTGTTCGTTTCAGCCAATTGTTAAGACCACACTCAAGGCTTCCATTGCGCAAAGGACTTTAAAATCTAAATCCATATCAGCTCAGAGTAAATTAGAATCAATTTTTGCAACGTCATCTCAGAACAAATCCATATCAGCTCAGAACAAATTAGAATCAACTAGTGCAACCTTATCTCAGGAAAAAGAATCAGTTTCTTTGTCTCTTCCTGGGAATGGCTCGACAGTTTCTGATGATGCAAATCAAAGACATCTTCCATCTGAGAGCACTCTAAGAACTGATTTGTCAGAAATTATTCCAAGAATAAAATCCAGCCGCCGAAAATCATATACAAGTTCATTAATCGAAGGATCTAAGGTTTTTGATGCTCAAATGAAACTACTAGTTCTTTTTTAGTTTCTGTAAATTTAAATGACATGTAACCTCTTATTTTGCAGTTTCTCAAGGAAAGTGAAGTTAGAGAGCAAGATAACCTACCCAGTATAGATAATGAAAGCAATCAATTTGAAGTTTCTGAATACGTTGATGACATATATCAGTACTATTGGGTTACTGAGGTAATACTCATCGTGCCTGTGATGTCAGCTCCTTTTTATGTTATGTTATCCTCTTTGTTACCCATTACTCTAAATATGTACCTTTTTTTAGTAGTTGAGTGAATATCTTCTGTGATGGTATTAGATGTACTTGAGAGGTGATAATATAACATGGATGGTTGAGAGGTTGATACTTGTAGCAACTATGAGACGTTGATGCTTCCTCCATTCTTTTACTAACAATCTTTCTCCAAGTGCACTCCTGCCCCAGTTGTAGTATTTGAAATTCTTGAAATTTTGATCTACTGCGATTTTTGACTTCCCCTACAACGATCTCATCTCATAATTATTAGTCTCTGCATGCATTGAATTTTCCAACCTATCTTCCTTACTTTTTACCTTGATTCTTCTTCAAGAATAGCTCCAGCTGCATGATGTCTATGATTCAGCTATTTTGTTTGCACTTTGTTATGTTACTCGTTACTCTAGAGAAATAATTTTCTTTTTATAATTGAGTGAAGTTCTTCTCTAATGAACATGCTTGTCTCTTTCTTTCTATTTCCCTCCCATTCCACTGCAGGCTTTAATAGCTCCACCAAGTATGGAATTAGTAAATAATTTTCTACAACAGACATTTTTAGATTTGTAAGCTTCCGAGGACTATGCATTTAAGAATAAAATCCCACGACGGATGTAAGTAGTAAACGTTTTACTTTGTGATATGCCCCCACCAAGCCTACATATAGAAGCTTTGGTGGAGCCTTTAAATCATCCCAAAGTCTTTCTATAATTTTAGTTTACTTAGAGAAAAATTAGGAGGGAAAAATTATTCATCTTTTTGAGGTTCTTCTTATCCTTTTTTTTTTCTCATTTCTTACTTTGGCCACTGAGTTATTGTTTTTTACTGTAATTGGTACCCCAACATTTCCAAAAGTTGACTGTATTAAATATAATTTAAAAAAACTTGACAATCGACCAGCAACTATCGTAATCAGCACTTCCAATATATACTGTTTTTTTTTTTTTGTTTTATATTTTAAAAATCCTTTTATATGGAGGTCTTGATCAATTGTAATTTTTTATTTTGATGTTTTACTCTTCTCCCATATGCTTGAATAAATACTTTATTATACCAACAGAAGGAGATGATGCAACCTTGTTCAGCATCTGTCATCGTTTGAATGACATTGTTTAATTGATTTTGTGGCTTACTTTTTGGTGTAATCATGATACCACTAGCTTTCATCTATACAAATTTATATTTACATTTTATCAGTATCCTCTAGTATCAAGTAAAGTTTTTATTTATTAAAAAATTGCTTTCAACTGCAGGCACGTAATCCAGCTCTAGCAAATTACATGTCAATTCAGACTGACATCACACCACATTTGCGGGGCATTTTGATCAACTGGCTCATTGAAGTAAAGGATCTCAATGGCTTTTCTTTCATCATGTTGTTTCTTCCTTTTTCTTGTTCTACCGATTACTTATCAGTCACTTTCTTTGTCTATCATCATTGGCTATTGTAGGTACACTTCAAATTTGATTTGATGCCAGAAACACTGTATCTCACTATTACGTTACTGGATCAATATCTCTCCCTGGTGACTATCAAAAAGACTGATATGCAGTTAGTTGGTCTTACAGCACTTTTGCTGGCTTCAAAGTATGAGGATTTTTGGCATCCTAGGGTAAGAAGACATATTTGAGCATTTACACTTTTGAAGAAAAGAGGACATGCTTTATCGGGCTCATTTTTTTTTTGTTGGATTTGTTCCAGGTCAAAGATTTAATTAGCATCTCTGCTGGGTATACTAGAGATGAAATGCTTGGAATGGTAAGAATTCCATATTATTAAGCATACGTAATTGAACTTCTCCCTTTCATCGTCATGTTTAAGAGTGAACTTGAATCTTGATATATTTCATAGCATGTGATGAAGGAATGGCTTAGCAAATTGGTGAAATTTTCATTCAGATAATACAGATTGATCGAACTATTCTTTTTTGCTCAAAAAATATGAATGAGGAAGTTTACATGCGGCAATGGATAAATTCTAAAATTTTCCCTTTGCTCAATTACTTGAAGTTTTATTCTAATTTGTCGTTTGGTTCTCTTTACATACAGGAAAAACTTATTCTTAGAAAATTAAAGTTCCGTCTCAATGCTCCTACTCATTATGTTTTTTTGGTGCGGTTTCTGAAGGCTGGTCAATCAAATAAAAAGGTATGTAATTCAGCATGCATGGTCGTACAAATTTAGTTTATCATTGCAGCTTGACGTTATTAGTAAAAAATCAATTTGAATATGAAAAACCAAACAGTATTTGCAGGAACACATGAAGTTTGATTTCTAACAATTTGTCTTGATTTATTCTTCCAGATTGAACACATGGCATTCTTTCTGGTTGACCTATGCTTAGTTGAATATGAGGCTTTAGCATTCAAGCCTTCATTACTGTGTGCATCAGCTCTGTATGTAGCACGGTCTACTTTGCAAATATCTCCACCATGGACCCCATTACTTCACAAACATGCGCGTTATGAAGTTTCACAGCTCAGGCATTTACTCTTAACTTTTTCTGTCACTTTTAAAATTTGGGATGAATTCCATTTATGCTGACTGTAACATTTGTAGGGATTGTGCGGAAATGATACTCAAGTTCCACAAAGCTGCAGGGGTTGGAAAGTTGACAGTTGCATATGAAAAGTACTCTAGACCACAACTCTGTAGGGTTGCAGCAGTGAAACCTTTGGACGTACTTCCCCTGTGATTTGAACTCTGCTTGGTAGTTCCTATAAACTCTTGGCACATAAGCATGCACACTAAGATAGGGTTTGCATAAGGAGAACCGTTGGATGTACTGTGATTTGAACTGTGCTCTAGTTATGCATCTGTTACATAATATGATATTCCTATGAACACTCTAGTTATAGTATTCCTATGAAATCTCGAGGTTTTATTTTGGTCGAGGTTTTCTTGTGTACAAACTTGATTCTAGATGTAATGGGGTACTTTTTTTCTGTTAGAAACAAACTGATATTGCTGTTGATGTTCTTTTAAGGTCAACCTATGGAAAATATTTATTATTTATCTTCAGTTTAAAGAGACATTTCACTCGATTATCATGAAATGAAAGATGAATTTATTTGATTGATTCATTTACAGTATATAAATTATTCATTGAATTATTAGTAGGTACATCAAATATAACAATCACTTAATTTAATTTTGTGAAATAAATTACAGATTGATTTTTTTTTTATCAAATAGATCATCACTGAATAAGATTTCCAAGTATTCTTTAAACATATTAAAATATTAATGAAAATCAAAGGAAAATGGAATGGAAATATGTTTTTATATTTTGTTTAAAGTAAAATTAAAAATCATTAGTATTTATTTATTTTTATTACTGTAAAACTAAAAACTGTTAAAGGAGAAAAAAAAAATCCAAGAGCCGCCAAAATTGATTATGTATAAATTTGTTTGTAGTTATATACTTTTTAGAAAGTACTTTCAAATAAAACAAATAGATTTGTTTTACTAGTCATGATGTACTTTTACATCTAAGTTAGACTAAATCTCTAAACATGTATCATTATTTGAAAAATTATTAAAATAAAATAAAAGATGCAAAGAAATATACAACCTTCTATGATAAAACCAAATCTATAATAAAACTTTTAAAAAAAATTATACAATTTTGGACATGGAAAGATGAAGCTTATTATAGACTAAAAATCCAAACTTGTATGATAAAATAGGATACTGAATATAACCTTCTAAACAATATAAAAAATTTGAAATTGTGTATTTTTTAAACAAGTATAAATATTTGGTTTATTTTTCTCTTAACACCCAAGGCATAGTCGAAATAGAAGAAAAGACCAAATCAACAAAAGAAGAATCACATCCTATCTAAAACTTTCTAGAATTAATAATTCATGCATACTTTAACCACAAAACACAAAAAACAAGGTTAGGCAAAACATACACACTCAATTTTCTCTCAAAGCGAATGCTAATTCTCAATTTTAAAGAAGTAACAAAAACATCAAAATGAACAAAGATAAACCATACCCCAAAACTAATATTCTGCGTGAATAAAATTATGTACATCTAAAAATGAAGAAAAACTACCAATATATTTTCTACTACTTTTGAAAATATCTAAACTTTGCGTATTCAAGACAATCCCTTTAAGTGTCATCCTACTTATTTTGATCCAATTAATCATAGAAGGCTCTTAAAGAAGAACTTGAATATTGGAAGAAGATTTATCGTTAATAATAATAATATTTAATGAGGAATTTCTTTTTTTGTATTTTACTTCTATTAATATGTTAAAAATCCGTAGAAACACTCATTTAAAAAATGAGAAGTATTAAAAAAAAAAAAAAAAAAAAAAAAAAAAAAAAAAAAAAAAATTAAAAAAAAAAAAAAAAAAAAAAAAAAAAACACAATAAAATAAAATAGAAAAAAAAAAACTAATAGGTAAAAAAGGCTCAACTTATTTAAAAAAAAAGAGTAAGTGTCCATATTCTAATTAGAATAAACAGTCCATTCATTATAACAAATATACTATTAATTGGAAAAGAATCACTAAATATTTTAAATTTATAAAATAAAAAATAAAAGATAAAATTCGTTGTTGGTAAAGGGTTATTGGCTAAACTAGTTTAGGTGTGATGTGATCGTGCTTACCACAAAGTTAGACTTAGACCACGGTCTAATGGAGAAGGGAATTACTTCTTTTATTGCTAAATCTTGATAATAAAATAACAAAATGAATTACAAATACATCAAAGGTGTTCTAAGTTTGATAATGAGTTGTTGTCAGTAATTTTTTTATTTATTATTATTATTTTCTTACACGGTTTTTCTTCACAGTTATATATTTTAGAATGAAGAAAAACCCTTCCTATAGTATATTTATACAAAAAATTGGTTATCTTATTTAAACTTTTGTTCTATGCCGAGATATTGTTCAAGCGAAATATCATCAATTTATAAGTTTTTTAAGAATATATCAGCTAATAAATTTTAAATTTGATCAATTGAAAAGTTAAAAGCTAGGCATAATTCAAGCACATTCTTTATATCGAACTGAAACTACTTGACGGATTAACTTTCCAGAAACATTACAAACAGGTGTATACTTTGATTTATAAAATTCGTGTAGCTTAAAAGGTTATCGAGAAAAAAAAAAGTTAAATATATTTTTAGTCCTTAAATTCTGCAAATACATAATTTAATATTTTAATCAATTTTTTTTAAATTTAAATTTATTTGATGTTTCAAACACATTTCATTTTAATATTTTAGTTTATTTATACTGTTTGGCATATGTTCATTCCGATATTAACTAAGAAACACGTCTGAAATGTTAAATAAATTTTAAAAAAAATTAGTTTAAAGGACTAAATCCATACATTTTTAAAAATAAGAGACTCAATTATATTAAGATTTCCAAAAAAAACTAATTCTAATATTCACTAAAAATTAAAGGACAAAAAACATATTTAACAAAAAAAACAGAGAAATAAAACAATAATTTTTATGTCAAGAATATTCCTTCTAGAATAAATTCCAACCTCTTTCAAAAAATTCATTCCAAAATAATAAATTTTATTGCGAAATATTTCAGAAAAGATAATTTGTGGTACAAACAAGTTCAAAAATTTGTTTAAAGGCATTTTGTATTTTTGGGCCTTGGAGCCCCTTCTCTTTTGTTAAGAAAACCAGAAACAAAAAACACACCTAAAATTAACGACGAATAAAGAAGCCAAAAATCGATAATTCTGGAAAGGGAACTAAAATACTTTCAATACCTTTGTTTTGACAAAGAACAACCTAAACAAACTATATTGAAAACAATAACATGGTAAAAATGTCTACATATTTTTTCAAGCATAGGCCAAAATTTGATTCAGTTTTCGCGAGGGAATGAAAGCTCAAATGAATGTTTCTCAAACTCACAATAATAAACATATCATTCAAACCCAATCTTACTCAAAACTGAAATCTTTCTATGCCAAAATTTAATTTCCACAAAATCAATGTTTGATAAGAGAACAACAAGCCCCCGCAAGAATTACATGCATGCTATGGAGGATATTGCTATACATATAAAACAATTCACATCAAAAACTGTTCCATATAAGGTGGAATATGGTTTTTTTTTCTTACTCTTTAGCTGCTGCTGCATTTAAAATCAATCTTTCCACATATCTGCAAACTCATCAGGCTCCAGAGGATTAGACATCTCATGCATTTTCCTCCTTGTCTTTGCTTTGACCTTCTTCGCAAACTTTCCAGACTTCTTCTTTTTCTCCAAAGCCCGAATCTATATCACAACCAGCAACCAATGACAGATATAATTATTAGTAGTAGAAAGCTTCAGAAATTCTAAGCATACATGAAAAATAAATTGATTGGTACCTGATTTGGAGATACATAGAATGGATTCTCATATAATGTTGGGCCTCCAAAACTGCCACCAAATATTTTAATTGGGTTCAAGCAGAACCGTGGACCCACCTAAACAAATAGTTTATACACAGATTAAATGAATGTTAGAAATTGAAAGATCAAAATACACATCAACAACCAGTTTTCAGACCTCAATCAATGTCATTTTATCAAGGCCTCCCCTTGGTAATTTGTCTGATTCATTATGATGAGCAGAAATCTGCAAGGGAATAAGGATGTAACTTTTCTCGGTAGGCATCAGCAACAGGCAGCACATAATACAATATTGTGTCATGAAAAAATTAATATTATATGGTTGGGGAAAATGAGACTACATCATGTTCGCATTAAACAGGAGTATTGCGAACAACTAATAATAACAATTATCTTCTACCGACTATGTCATGAGTATAACTGTTAACTCACCTTTTAGTCGCATTAAAGGCTAACAAAACCAAACTTATCCCCCTGATGTAGTAGAGAAGATGACTTGGGATCAAATCCGAGGAAATGGTGCGTGTCAAGTTTTAGATTGTAAAATTAATCCTTTCTAAAATGAATGATAATGCAAATGGGGGAAAAAAAATTAAAACTAAATGAAAGTATTTGAATGAATCTACATGCATGATGTTTAAATGCTAAAAAAAATATGACTGATGCAGAATGATATTAACAATGCAGAATTTAAAGGTTAAATGCAAGTGACTAATCTATTATCACCCACAATGATATGCATTTAGAGTTCAAAAACAGAAGCAAGAATTAAATGGCATGCATGAGAACCTAAGCTAGGCAGATAGGGATGGAATGTATTGAATATAGGAATTGAGATTAATCTTCCTTGTGTAGAAAATACACATAGAGTCTGTATTTATAATCACGGTTGTCAAAATCGCGACACAAAACGTAAGATCGAACGAGTCTACGATCTTTTGCATCCTCTCCGATCCACTTAAAACACGCGATCTTCAAGGATCGTCGTTGTAAATCGCAACTCGGCTGGGAGTGGCCCCTTCCAATCGCGACGGTGCTAATCCCTTCCAAACAGTGAGGAAAAAATGAGCAGACCTTGTGGCGACAGTGACAACTGTAGCAACAGCGCCCTCTATCACCAGCGTCGAGTCTCACGACAACATTGACGGCGACTTTCGCATCTCACAGCAGCAGCTTTGCATCTCGCAACAGCAGCACCAGCAACTGTGGTTTTACTGTGCAGGTTTTACTTTTGAGAAACATTGGGCTTTTTGAAAGTTTAAAAAATTAGGTTAGAAATTTAGGGTTTTTGGAAATTAGGTTAAAATTTGTTGTTGTCGCTACAATGCGAAGCTGGCTATTGTTGCTGTCGCTGCGATGCGAAGCTGGTGCTGTTGCCGCTACGAGATGTAAAGGTGGTGCTGCCGCTGCGAGATGCGAAGCTGGTGTTACTGTTGCGAGATGCGAAGCTGGTGCTGTTGTTGCGAGATGCGAAGCTGGTGCTGTTGTTGCAAGATGCGAAAATGCTGCTGCTGCTGCGAGATGCGAAAGTCGTTGTCGACATTGCCGTGAGACTCAACGCTGGTGATAGAGGGCGTTGCTGTTACAGTTGTCACTGCCGCCACAAGGTCTGCTCATTTTTACCTCACTGTTTGGAAGGGATTACCACTGTCGCGATTGGAAGGGACCGTATCGCCGGAAACGCCATTCCCAGCCGAGTTGCGATTTACAACGACGATCCAACACGATCCTTGAAGATCGTGTGTTTTAAGTGGGTCGTGATTTTGACAACCATGGCAGCAGCGGAAGACGCCATGGAGGAGAGAAATAAACCCTAAAAATTGGAAGTGCTCCAATGAAAACACGAAGCCCAGATTTGGAATGCCGAGGTTGAGGCGAGTACAAACGTGCGATCGCCGGTCAAAACTGAACCTCTGGCGATGGTGGCGGCCGACGACGGCGGACGGCGGTGGACAATGCTGGCAGTGGACCAGAGACAGAGGCAGGAAAAACAATCCTTAAGCTCTAGTTACCATATTAAATATAGGAAAAATAGAAATTGAGATTAATCTCTCTAGTGTAGAAAATACACATAGGGGTTGTATTTATAATAAAGAACATATGGGCTAAGCCCAAAATACATATGAAGAATAATAACAATAGGAACAGAAAATAAGATATTAAAGATATCTTAACAGAATGTGAATGCAAAGATGATCTAGAATAGTCTATAATGATGGTAATGAATGATGGATGCAAACTAACCAAGCAAAGACTAAGCAGACTCAAAATAGCTATTATGAGCAAAATATGACAGCCACTCAGAAAATAGACGCAGCACCGAAAATCAAATATTTACTGCATATATTCTGGTTCAGAACAGGTTTTGGGTTCCTATGCAAATGCAAAAGTCTAAACAAGTGTAGTATGATGCTTATGCATGGAAAATGCAAGTTGATAAAGAGGACCTATGCAGAAACGAAAATTACCTATTAAAACCTAAGAAGACAATTTTAACTGCACCAGTAAAATGAAACCAATGCGGATTATGTTTTCACAGTGCAACAATGCAGAATTCACATATGCAAATGCTAATGGATATCAATTATATACAGGAAATTGAAACTTGAAATGAGTATAGTGCAGAACAATAAAAAATCAGAAATGCAGATGAAATGTAAGTGCAAGCATACAATCTCTATGATCCTATTCCTAAACTGTTGAATATGAACAAACTGCAGAAAACTTAAATCCAAAGAAGGCAAATTTTACACGACCCTAATCACAAGACAACAATAGCACATGCCATACATATGGCAAAGTAAAATCAGTGACAACATTAAAGTAAATTTAGCAGAAAGGTATAGCTGTGAAATCAAAAGTGACACTGTAAACTCATTATAATGCATTTACAATAAAATATTTTATACTGGTAGTAGATCAAATTTAAACTCATTATAGTGGTCAAACATCCTCCATCTTCAAAATTGTTGTGGTTAAGCATTCTTTATATATTATTGAAGTCTTTTCAAAAACTAATCCTTTAAATTGAAATGTACTGACAGAAACTTTTGTTGATTCTTCAGTAATGTTTCTAAGAAAGTAAAGGACAAAAGGTTGAATATGCTCGACCCAAACTTCACTTTAATCATTTAACCTGTGACTAATAATAGCAATCGACGTATTTATAATCACAATGTATACACTTAATTTGTTTAGAAGTAGGCAGAAAAGATGCTCCTAATAGCGATCTCCAGATTTTAACCTCTATATTAATGCAATAGTAAAGGACACTCTTCACATCTTGTGCAAATACAAACACAAACCTGGTAATTCCGGAACCATATGTGGTCATCAGCTATTGAGAAAACAAAAACATGATCATGGAAGGGTTTAGCCTTTCTATGGTCCTTTGGTATTTCAAATATCTAAACAAAAAGAAAGAAATAGTATATCAGAAATTATCAAATCAAATACAGTAAACAGACAACAGTATCAGAAATAGAGAGAACTGCACACAGAAAAATATACATTAAACAGAACACGGCTTACTCAATCCAAACTACGTAAAAGTAGATGGACATAACAATAACATCAATTGAATTTTCTCCGATCAGACACAATAAATTGAGCAAAAGCTCCTAGGCAGATATATGACAACCAAAATGTATGATCCCAGTTACATTGGTAAAGAGCACATGAAGCAGTTCTTAATTAGGCCAGAAATTCATGGTGTACAACTTCATGAACCTACAAACTAAGATGAAATCATCAAGCTAGCCTTTACCTTATGAAAATGCAAATACCAAAGTAATCAACATAAGTTAAGATTTCCTATTTCCTCGGATGAAACTAGATGGACAAAATCGAAAAAAACTTGCAACGAAAGAAACCACCCACATACCTGTAATAACATCTGCTTTAACAGTCTCCAATGTGCATCCTTTTCAAAATTTGCAGAAAACGTCAAAAGTGGTCGGGAACCTTTTAGGTGATTTCCCGTTAGTTTCAACTCCTCCATTGTATGCACTGAAAAAGCAGTGGAGGAAAAACGAAAATCACTAAAAGTGTATAAAAAATGGTCGAGATAGATAGAGAGAGAGAAACAAAAAAAATCATAATTCACTGGGAAGAATAACCAGTGATGCCTAGAGTATACAGACATCATAACTCACTCTACATAATGGGAGCAAGCAAACTAGTGCATTATTAACAATACGACAATGACGGGATCACAAAACTACCTGCACTAACTAAAAATTTTACAGATGGGCCACTGGGGCATTTGGCCATCCAGAGATAAAGATCTTTTTGCTTCCTGCACTGAAATTGATACGAAAAAACGAGAGCAGACACCATTAGAATATAACAAGTTGACCAGACTCAAACTCATGACTACCATATTGTATTGAGATAGCATCAACAGTTGTAACCAACAAAAGAATTCCCCTACCTATCAGCATGCTTCACATTTTCCAAATAGTGCAAATATAATGCAAATACTAGTCTAGAGAACAGCACAACACATCAATCCTAAATTATTGAAGTAACACAGCACTGAAAAAACTCTGTGTTGTTGCATATAAATAAAATACCTCAAAAAATAAACACGAGGAACAACTTTTGAGCTCAACAAGCTCGTTAAGGGTAGCGCCTTTAGTTTCCTTTGATTCTACCTTGTTATCCTTCTTGCAATGCGGCATAAGTGACACCAAGTTCAACATCAAATGTCGGTACCTACAAATTAATGCAAAATAAACACTCCACCCATGAATACCATACACCATAACAATATACAAAACCGAATTCACTATACAAGGTGTCTGTTCTTTAAACTTTGCACATCAAGACACAAAAATAGAGTAATCCAAACTAGAAAAAGCACACAAAAATCTGTAACTAAAAGTTATGGGGTGTGTATTAGGTTGTACCTGTAACTGATGCGTCTAGAGCAAGTGACCAAGACCTTCTCTTTGTTCCTAAATATTGGTGAAACAACCTTATTGTCGTCCACTTCATCAGTGACTTGACTCTTATCCTTCCAACCCAAAAGGGTCCTCGCTGGTCTCTCTGGGGCAGCATCTTCCTTTTTGGGCTGTGCAACAACTTCACTACTCTCAATGCGCTTTCTCTTCTTTCCCATTTTTATTGCTTCAAAATCTGCCAAAACCAAAAATGGTAATCACAAAAACATAAAAAAAATTGTCAATGACCCTTGTCCTGGCATAAAGCGAAAGCCAAACGACATCATATAACTGCTCGACTTTTCCGGTTAAATTCATACTAGGCTTACGTATATCAAGAAAAGGTGCTTTTGCCAATTCTATAACATTCCGAGTAAATGACGAATGATTAGTACGAATCTTAAATCCTTCTAAAATAGAAGCAGTAGAAGAAAAAGTAGAAAGAAGATTAGTATTCTTAAAGCCAGCACCACTAGAACTAGCATCTCTTTCATTCAAAGACAGATTCAGTTAAAGCGAAGAAGATCGTTGTTCTTCTCGACTAACTTGACTACTTCGTTGAATGTAGTCATGTTAGGGTCGCGAACACTCATGTACCCTAAAGCAGTGTAGTTAGAATCGTAAGAATCGTACGGTCCGAATAGAATCGCGATTCGTTACAAAATTCTCCCCTAGATATAACCTGAATTGTTCGTGATGAAGGAACAAAAACTGAAAAAAATCCGAAAGAACCACGTAGGAAAAGAAACTCAACGAAAATGAAAGTTCAGGGGAAAAGATAAACAGTGAAGAAAAAATGAACAGTGGAGAAGATGAACATCAACTAATAGAACCGCAGAGAATAAACGCACATGTGGAGATTGAAAAACTGGATTGAGATTTCGCCCGGTGGTGGCTACGAATGGATGAATGAGTGAGTTGCTACAATGGCGCAAAGGGTTTTTCTGCACAAAGGGTTTTAGAGTATTTAATTTTATATTATATGTTATTATTATTACATTATAATTTTAATATAGTATATAACAAATAATATATATTTAGTTATTTTATTTTTAATAAAGTGAAATTACACAAAATAAAAAATAATTCTAGAGTCTTTTTATTTTCTTCCATACTAACCAAATCGCAGAGAAGAACTCCGAAGAAGAAATGAAGCTGCAAACGCTGCTGATGAAGTCACTCTCAGTTTGTTCTCTACCAGCTTCTGCTTCCACCCTTCAACAAATTGCCCTCCATCAACCAAAAGGTGTCATTTTTTTCTCCTTCTCCCCCCGAATGTTATGCATGTATTTGGGTTTTTTTGTTCCTCAGTGAGAGAGTGAGCTTTTTGTTTCTCACTAGTTCAATTTACCAACTTTTTTAAATTAAAAGGAGTTTTGGAGAGAAGGGTAATTGAATGAGGGTTTTAAGTTGTAGTTCTCGTAATCGAAATTGCAGAAAATTATGGGCAAATGTTGTTCATGCAGTTACAGAGAGTTCTGTACTAATATCTTAAGCTTCGAGCTAAGAAAAACGTGGAACGTTTTTGAAGAATGGTTATTTTATTGATTAATGATGTTTTACTGAGAAAGCAGGAGGTGCTATGGATTAGTTCAAGAGTCATACATGGGAAAGTCATATTCTTTTAAACTCACTGAATGATTTTATGAATAGTTTGGGTTTGGTAGGTGTTGCAAAGGTTGTGCTGAAAAGGGGGAAGACACAAATCTTTAAGGATGGAAACCCTATGGTGTACAGTGGAGCTGTTGATAGAATAATCGGGCGGCCACCTCCTAAGACTGGAGATGTTGTTCTTGTAGCAGATGGGACCGAGAAACCAATTGGATGGGGCTTGTACAACTCGGTTTCTATGTTCTGTGTTCGGCTCATGCAGCTTGAAGATGAAGCTACAAGGTTTGTATATATATGTATATGTATGTGTATATGTATATGTAATGTATGTATATGTATGTATGTATATTATGTGTTTCTTGGCAATGTGCTACCATGCTCAGCACAGCCTTGGTGCCCATGCAAGTTTGCTGTGCCTCATTTGCAGCTATGAGACATGGTGGAAAAGGCTGTGATACTGATTGATGATTACAAAAACACTTGGGGGAACTCACCCTTCAATGATAATACTAAATGGGAAGAATCAAACACTTGAATACCCTAGCGGCATCCCATAATACCCAATTCCCTGTGATAGCATTGTTCTTGAGAACTGATGTCTCGGCAACTCACACTCTTTAAAGTTCAGGGAGTGATTTCCTTTTTGGTTAGAACCTTCCACTGGTCAAAACCCTCCTTAGTAGCCCTTTCCGAGACACAAAAGGCAACTCTAATACTATTCGATAAGATCCTTGGGGAAACCACAGCACAAAAGCTAACTATTGTGATTAGGGAGCTCAAGACCTTATATACCCCACAATAGAAGTCCACACTTATTGAGTCAAGTCCTTTACATTGCATTTGGATTGGATCTAACAAAACCTTTGATAATAATGTTCTATTAGCATGACATCATTACCAAAACGTGAATTGCTTAAGCTATGAAATTCTGGTCAGATAAAAAATCTTGACATGATAATATTTACCTGAGAATATATTTTCCTAAATTTCATAAGAATTGCAATAATGCCTGAATAACTATAATTCTTAACATTGCTTTTCCATTGCATCGCTAGACCTCTGATCATTAATTCTTGATAATACAGTGATTCATATTGTGCACTGAATATGGAGAAACTGATTGAAACAAGAATTGATGCAGCTGTTGAAGTACGTAGAAGGTTGGGTCTTCCATCAGTCCACACAAATGCATACCGTCTAATCAACAGTGAGGGTGACAGGTGAGAGATGAAGGCTTTAACTTTTCTTTTTATGTTTCAAATTGTCAACTTTAATGTACCCTATCAGGCGCTCATTTATGCTAAAAAAATAAGAGTAAGGATCAGAATATGGATTTGATTTGTAGCACCCTTGCCAATGTGGCAAGGTGCATAGGATGGAGGGGGAAATGGTCAGAGTGCAAAGATAAAGGGGAGGGGAAATTTGGGAAAATGGCAGGGAGTCATTGGGTGTGTTTTTGGTGGAGCCTCTGGTGTGAGTGATTCTCATCTAACTTAGATTATTAGTTAAGTATGCTATATGTTAAACTTCATTTCATGATTTTCTTTAATAATACACATAGCATGCCTGCGTTTACCATTATGGCTACCAACCACTTTATAAATTGATGTATCATATCTTCTTTATTTTGCTAAGTGGGAAAGAAAACTGAGTCAAATAGTGACGAGACCATGTGTTTGAATGATGTGGAGTTGATTTATATAGGCTAGTTATATTAATTACACATAATGAGAATACTAGGTTTCCTCTATATCAGATAATCTATCTCTATAGAATTGCTATGCAATAAATACATGATATTTATCTTTATTTTCAAATCTTTTCTTGGGATGTTAACAATAATGTAGTTTTGCACAGCCAAGTACCAACAGTACATGGTATTAATATCTGGCACATGTTTTACCAGATGCATATATCTCTTTTTACTTGAATTTCTATCCTTACAGCTTCAAATGCAAAGTAGGTCTAATCATGAAGATTGCATGATTTTGAATTGGGTTTGACTGTTCCCTACAGGTTATCAGGATTGATAATTGATGTCTTTGGAGATGTAGCTGTTGTAGCATCATCTGCTGCTTGGGTTGAGAAATACAAATCAGAGATAGAGGCATGTCTCGGGAAAATCAATTATATCAATCATATAAATTGGAGGCCATCTGTTGATATTTTGAAGGAAGACGGGGTGAATGAATCTGAATTAAAAGAAATGCCTCCATCTACATGTCCTGAAAGAACAAAGGTATGCAACGATCAACAATGCAATTTTTTTCTTTACTTAAACCTTGGGGGCAGGGCATACGTTGTTTTGTATGGGAAAGGCTAAGCCTGAGTTTGATCTTAGTAAAGGAACATGTATTCTGCATAGTCAACAGCCTTACTATTTTCTTCATGGTTTCTTTGCAGTCATCAAATTGATGTGTGGCACAAAATAAATAGCACAAACACAATAAATAATAAGTGCTCTATAAGGTTAATCACAAAGTTTGAAGAACCACTGAATCAACCTTCTAACATGTATGTGTCTAATGAAAATGTAATTGAACAGAACTTGTTAAATGGAAGCTGTGATGTTTTTACAGAAGGACGAAAATAGCACACTGGAATTTCCATATTGAGTGAACTTAATATATTCTTTTGTGTTTTGTTATTCTCGTATTATGTGCATCACTTGTATATTTTTGCTCCACAATGTGTTATAGTCATATAAGGTGTCCAGAACTAAGGATCTGAAAAATATGACCTGCATTTTCACTTCTTAAAATATTTTCTTGTGAGTGTGTGCAATTTGCTGATTTGCTGTGTGTCAGTGTGTGCTCATGAAGACATGAAATTTACTGATTTGCTGATTTGCTGATTTTGGGACATGTTCTTTCTATCTGTCAGATTGTGGAAAATGGAATTGTATACACAATTTCACTTAAGGGCCAGAAGACAGGATTTTATGCAGATCAGCGTGAGAATCGGCAGTTTATATCAACAATTTCAGATGGTCTAAAGGTTCTTGATCTTTGCTGCTATAGTGGTGGTTTTGCTCTAAATGCTGTGCGTGGAGGTGCTTTAAATGTCACTGGTAGGTTATATGTTGTTAGTTCTCATTTTTTTTTTCTAATAAGTGTCACTGCTTACGATTGACATTATAATGCTGTTGATACTTTGCTGTTTTACTGTCTCATGCTTGAAATTTGGAAAGGAAGGATGCAGACACCTTACCATTCTTGAGCTAGTGATGTTAAGTATACCGACTCTAATACAAACTTGGAACTAAACTTCTCATCCTGTTAGACAAGAAGATCAAGAATTGGAATGAAAACTTAAGAGTGGGAATAGCTGACTCTATAGTTTGTCTCCCTACACGATATATAGGCCCACCCTAATATGTTACAATAACCTAAGAGCTATTCTGTATCACTGCCAATAGTTTCTTTTTTCTTTTTTCTTAAAAGTAGGTGAATTTCTTTTTACTGGCTTGAAATACTATGAGTCTTCAGAAGTAGATTTAAAATTCATCAGTAGCAATTGAGATTTTTCTTTTTATATTATAATAATCTTCTAAAAAGTCTTTGCAGGAAACAAATATATACAGTGATAGTTTATTTGATCAGTATTACACTGTGGCTACTGAACTGATTTAACAAGTCTGATTATTCCAACATCCTTGTTAGGTATTGACACATCACTGCTAGCTTTGGAGCTTGCTAAAGAAAATGTTGTACTCAACAGCATTGATCCTGGAAGAATATCCTTTTTGAAGGAAGATGCAACTGAATTTATGAAGGGTGCTCTCTTGAGAAATGAATCTTGGGATATTGTCATCATCGATCCTCCTAAACTAGCACCAACAAAAAAGGTACCAATTATGACAGCAAACATATTGTTATGTTACACCATAAGTTTACACTTGGGTTTTAGCTGAGGTGACTAAGGACTATAGAGGTCAAAGTGATGCAAATTGGTTTTAGGCTTTACACTTTAGTTGGGTTTATTGAATGAAATGCTTGTGGATGCAAAATGAGTATGTTAATCCTACAATTGGCAGGACCATTGTTTCTTCTGCTCAGAGTTTTCTATCTTTGAATGTTTTATCACCTTACAGGTTCTACACAGTGCATCTGGCATGTACAGGAATTTGAATTCCCTTGCCATGCAACTCACAAAAAGAGGTGGTTTTCTGATGACCTGTTCCTGTTCTGGAGCTGTGACCCAAAGTGGAATATTTCTACGCATTCTTCAGGTAAGTTATATGCTTTAGATCTAAAACCTGGGTTCATCAGCCAAGACTTTTTGTTTTTTCCATGATTTTTGAAGGTCAACCAGTTTAAGAATCCCAATTTTATGTCCTTGTTTTATCAACAGACAGTGGATAATTTTTGAATAATAAAAGAAAATGTTCAGTGAAATATTTAGCCTTTGCTTTAGAACATATTGCACTTCCCTTGTATTAAGTTATGCCAAACAACTTTCAATCTCCCTCTGGTTTTAAAATAAACACCCACCTCTGTTATGCTTAAATGACATTCACATTCTTGCTGGTTTTTAAATATACATTCACCTTTCTTATGTTTTTAATAAATGATACTCAACTTCTTCCTACTTTTTATAAACTGACTCATACTTCTCTTATTTTATTTAAAAATATCATAATGACCAAAACTTAAATAAAAATTATGAAAATTAAAAATTAAAGTTTTAAAATGAAAAAAGTTTAAGCTTTTTTTAAAAAATGAAAGGGTTTTTTATAAACAAAAAACTACAATATTTATTTTTTATAAACAAAGTAAGGTGAGTGTCACTTTATTAAAGACATAAGAGAGGTGAATGTTATTTATTAAAATCATGAGACAAGTTAATGTCTTTTTAAACCATAGTGAGTATGAGTGTCATTTAATAAAAAACATAAAAGAGATAATTGTCTTTCTCTGGACTATAGGATATGTTAGCATCATGTAAATGTAATTTCCCTTTGTTTAATCATCACTTATTTTTCAAAAATTGTTGAATACCAAATTTCGTGGCTGCCAGTTTTTGTGCAAGTTTTTCCAAGACGATTCAAGTTCTTTGGTTTAAGTTGTACAGGAAAAGCAAAAGTATAACAAAATGTTATCTATATTTAATTTTAGTTAGCTATCCTCAATATTTTTTGTTCAGATATATTCATATTCATGAAAAATATTGTGCAAATTTTATTTATCTGTTTATAAAAGAAACATTGATGACAAAACATGAAAGACAAACATTTCAGCAAGTTCTGATGCTGAAATAAAATAGAAACATTATTAATAGAAATAAAATACCAGGATTCCTTTTCATTATTTACTAAAAGGGATTTAATCATACTACTCTAGCATTTTTGGTAAGCATACTCTAGCATAAATTTATTTGATTGTAATTAATTATAACAAATTAATGGCTCTGTTTTGATGAGAAAATTTTTGTGGCTTTGGGATCACATAGCATTAAATTAAAGAATACTTACTAATTCCTTACTCACAAGAACTTTCATTTTAACTTGATTTCTTTTAAATTTGTTAAGCAACCTTGGATGTATATACTTATAAGCAATTTCTATAAAATCTCTAAGAATCTTCTATCTCTTTATTAGGGTGCAGCATCTATGGCTGGTAGAAGAATCACTGTTCTCAGACAGTCTGGAGCTGCATGTGATCATCCTATTGATCCATCATATCCTGAAGGCGCATACCTGACCAACATTCTTGTGAGAGTTTCATGAGTAATGTATTTAAGTGATTTCATTTCATTCATTCAAGTTTTTTTTTTTTCATTTAATTATTTATTTTAATGCAACTTTGCAAAATATCCTCACACCAGATTCAGTGAAAAAACATGCTTTCAACATCAGTAGAAAGGAAGAAAAAATGGTGATAGGTTTGTCTTAGTTATTGTCATACTAAATTTTATCATGGAAAATGGAAGCCCCTTTTGTTTTCTTGTTTTCCTTAAGCATAAATTTTATGATATTTCTCTTATAATTTTTTAAATTTATATTTTTTAACTTGTGGATAAATTAATTTTAATTTATAAAGAAGTATATTCTATTCTTTTTTAATATCTCTTATAAAATTTTTAAAGAAAAAATTGTCTAAATTGATTTTAATATATTGGGATTGTTTTGTAGTAGCCTGTTGGGTCAAATTTCATAAACCAAATATTAGCCATAATAGGATTGAGTTTAACTTTATTTAGTAATTTGACTCGATTATAATTAGATAAGGTTGAATTATTAAATTTGATAATAATTGTTTAACTCATCAAAAAAGACACTTTAAAATAGTATCTTCATTCTTAATTTTTGAGCAGGAAGTAGTTTTGCACTTATAATACCAGAAAGTTAAAATAATAATAGTAAATTTATTTTACAATTCAATAAATGGACCTCTTAGAGAGAAAACTTTACATGATCTCCTACTACAATATTAATATTTACTTGTAATAGTATGTGTAATATTAAATGTTTAGCAATAATATTCATATGATAAAATTTCAAATTAGAAGAGTTTTGGTAAAATATCTCATTAGGGGGAATTGTTTTTTTTTTCCAATGTCTTTCTTTGTAATTAATACATTAATTAATAGGTTTTCATGCCTACGTTAGATGAGCAATCAACATTGCCCTGTATTCAATACAACGATTTAATCCTTTCTAGAAGATTTTATTTATTTATTGTTTTTAACGTTAAAAATATTATTAATTATTCTTTTGTCTACTAATCCTTCTATTTTTAACTTCATTTTAATTATATATATTGTGGTACAGAAATAATTTCTTTTATAATCATTTAATTAAGATAGAGAAAATTTATTAGTTTATTTTCTGTATGAATAATTTAAATGGAGAGTATTTGAATTTGAAAAGTGATAATAATATATATATATATATATATATATATATATATATATATATATATATATATATATATATATATATATATTATTTTTTGAATAGAAAACTAAAATATTCGAGTGATCCTAATAAAATAACTGATATTGTTAGAATCTTTAATATTTTATGAAATTGTTTTTCTATTATAAAATTTTGCAAGAGAAAAATATTTTTTATTATCTTTTCTATGAATTTTAATTGTCTCAACAATTATTTCTTACAAAATTATATAATTCGTTAATACTTTTTACAAAATTTTATAAAAAAAATATTTTGTAACAATATTTTTCAATAAAAATAGTAATATTTACAAACTATCATTCATAATAAAATTCATAACAAAATTTGTACGTGTTTTTAAAAAACAAAAAATTGATAGGAAATATTATATATTTTTTTAGTAGTGATAGATTAGCAACATTTATGATTTTAATAAACTATAACCGTTAATAAGAGTTATGTTTGATAACATTTCTAAAATTTATTACTATTATAATTTATTCTTAATATCCATTTCCTTAAAATCTTTAAACTAAAAATTGTAGGTTAATCTACATTTTCTTCTAGTCATTAACTTTGCAATTATCATTGATATCATTTAATTGTCATAATAATTTAACAAAAATTTGATTCAATATTTTAATTATTATATACATAATTTCAATTAAATTTGAAGTTTCATCTTATTAATTAATACCTATCTTTACTTGCCCGAATTATTAACATGAGTATTATTAAATAAAAATGGTAAAATATTACAATCAATTTCTTTTCCCATTATTATGATAACTACAAAACCATAGATGTATGAAAATACAATAAACATTATAGTGAGTAGTATACCTCTATCCAAAGACACCATGGCAAGTGTTAGGATACTACAAAACTAAGAAACTTCAGTTCAACAAAAAAGAGTAGTTGTCTCAATTCAAATTCTTTCTTAATGTGTATATTTTATCATTTTTATTTTAACATCAATATTTCAGCACAGATTAACATCACATCATTGAAGAATGAGTCCTACAAGTTTAAACAAAACCACTTTTTTTTCTTTTTCGCTCAAGAAAAAAGCCAAAAGGTGTAGCTAGCAGGAACTTTCCTATGTTTCCCAATTTGTATAGAGGTAACTAGCTCATATATTGAACACTATGTCATCACAAAATACAAGATATTCAGATTCTGATGCAGAAAACCGAAAGGCATTAGAAGAATTTTTGTGGGGTATTGGACAATAACAACACCTAACATCTTAATAGTTATTATTATTAGCATGTGTGAATATTGATTGATGTACAAAATTACAACCGCCACTGTAGTTTGTATAATCCACAAGCCGTGTAAAAATCTATGAAGATGAAGCACATTCTGTTTCTCTGCTCATTGCCCTCCAGGGTTCCTATTCCATGACAGATAAGAGGGATCTCCAAGTTTCCTAAACAAAGAAACAATCATCATATTAGGTGTTGAAATATATGAACTTCAGACAAAACAAGAAACTACTTAGCAATTTCAATGGATATAGAGTTGAGTGTGTTACAAGGGAATCAACATGCATCATGTACTCCTGATATTTTGGCTTTTGCTACTTAACATATTCAAGTTTCTAGTAAAAAATAATGCCATTTTGTTTTTATTTGTTCCATCTTTCCTTGCCAGAAGAAAACTTTCACATAACATGAACTACATCAAATACACAATTAATTTGCAATACACTAGGCAAACAATTAACTAGATAAATATGTAGCTTCTAATCAAATAGATTAATGGGGTAGTGATAAATAGTTCAGGGTTTAAATACAATTTTAGTCTGTAAACTAACACAAAATTAGAATCTGTCCATGTTCGAAACTATGATACAATTTAGTCCTCAAACTTAAAAAATGAATGCATATAATTTTTTTAACCCAATTGCATTAATATTTTTTTACGTATCAGGTGGTGTTTTGGTTGATGTTTGAGTTGTTCATACCATTTGACAGATTCTAGCACAAATGTCAGTCTCGAAGGCCATTTAACATGTAATAAAAAGTTAACACATTTGAGTTAAGAGGACTATATCCAATCATTTTCAAAGTTGGAAAATCAAAATGTATCAAAATTTCAACCAGGGATGAATTATAAGTGCTGGTATGGGAGAACTTTAAGTTAGATATGCTAATGTGTGCAAAAAGTGAGGGCATTGAACACCATTTCTGGGCAAATACATATTTAAGAAACTAAGGAACAGAATGAGGAAGTGCATTATGCTATGCCATGAACAGAATAGAGTCAAAAGAGACATGCAAGGTAGAAAGTAGAAGGGGATTTGGTTACCTAGGCTTGATAAGATATACAACAGTGAAGGCCATAGCCAAAAAGAAGCTCAATCCTCCAACAGTGAGATAAGCAATGCCAAGGAAGTCATTCTTCCCGCCAAGCCAGGTAGTAGTTGACAGAACAAGCTTCTTCTTGCCATTAAAACTGTATGTGTTGTAGTTATTGTTCAAATTCACCTTAATGACATCACCTTTCTCCAAATCCACTTCAATCCTTCCATACAACTTCCTAAATGTTGGCAAAGCTGCCGTTCGCATCCAAACAATAAGATCCTCTTGCTCACTCAGCTGTTCCATAAACATTCAAAAAGTGAGCAACTTTTCTCATTGATGCAAGCAAATAGAGAATGCCAAGACAATCACAGATGAACAATGAACAATAAAAGGATTAGCTGAGTTGTTTAAGCCAGGTATATTCAACACAGATAGTTAACCAGATATTTCTACTATTCCAAACTTTAGCATGATAACCATATTGGTAGTTTCAGTTTTCAAAATCAAAATTTGGTTTAGAGAACAATTTTAGTAAGAAAAACATAAAGATCAAAACAATACAAAACCTATGTGCACCAATCATTACTAGTAGACAGACTGAAGTGTAATTAAGTAGCATCAGAACAATATTAAACCAAAAGTTGGAAGCACAAATGTTTATATTTAAACAGGGACTTACAATAGACTGATGCACATATCAAACAACCTCAATTTATGGACTTTATGAAAAAAGGAGAATCATGCACAAAAATGCTTCTTTTTTTTTATCAAAATTTGAGTTCAAAGAAAGACTTACAGATCTGTTTTCATCAAGACGACCACCCCCTATTAAAGTACCACTCTGGAAATTTTTAGGAAAAACATCACTTCCAAATTTGTGATCCCTGTCACTTTTCCATGAGATATCTTTCTTGTTCACTGTCAAATTAACGCTGTTGCGTGAGAAGCTGTATGTATCGTTGAACAAGCTCCAAGCTATAAGACCACAGGGTACAATTGGCATTCCATTTGCTGAATCTTCAGGTTCACAACCACTTGTTGAGTTAGCATTTTTGGAATCCCTCAGCTGCTCATCATTTCGGCTTTTAACATACCTAAATTACCAAATAACATAGTTATAATAATTACATAAAAAAAAAAAAAAAAAAAAAAACCATTTGCATTACATTCCACTATTAACCAAACAGACTTTGAAACTGAATTATTGAAGGAACCAGTCACTGAAGACATAGAGGTGATGAACCATTCAGAATATAAAATGAATGCTTGAAAAATAAAGAAGTTCATAATTGCCTCTTAAACTTTTATATCTGATGCACTTCCGTTAACCTCTTCAAGTTAAAAAAGAGTCACAACTTACAACTCAAAGATTTACAATTATTATTTGTTAAAATACTTTTTGCATTGTTTTAAAATTGTAGCAGACAAGCATGAAACCAAATCTGAAGTTCAGTGCAATGCAATCCAATGAAGGAGAGGGTTGTGTAAGATATTTGGCAGTCAACCATAAACCATTGTTGAATGCTTGAATCCTTATTAAATAACAATAAAATTCTCATTGGCTGGTAAATATAAAATTCAGATTGGTGATAGAATTGCGTGGTTCACAAGAAATAAAAGGAGTATATACCGCCTATGATTCTGGTAAAAGTTGTCAAGCTGGTAGTAAACATAGATTGGAGACTTCATACGCTTGTCCACCTATTCACAAGTATTGAAAATCAAACACATTAAGCAACCATCAAAATTTGAAATCCACAATCATCAATTATGGGAGCAGAGCCATGGTTAAACACCAATAAGAGAAATCAGCATCAAGAAAACTTACATGTAGCTCCCTGTTGCATGGCTTTTCACCAGGAGTTTGAATGTATGCCACCTTGTCTGTCACATTTGATGGTATGCACTGAGAGTCATACCTATCAATAATTTCAACAACCTGATAGATATAATCAAAATCAGCACTCAACAGTACTCATAATATACAGAACTGGTAAGCATAGTTCAAAAAGTATTGCACTCAAGCGTACATCATGCGAAGCAATTAACGAAGCAACTCCAATGGGAATGAACACAATGGTGACAATCAAGAAGGCTGAAATAACCTGCATGGAAAGTAACACACCATGTAAACCATGACTTCTAAAAACATGAAGAAAATCACTGACAACATATCCAAACAGGTAGACCTACTGCTCGGGGTGTGAGAATAGGTTTGCACGCTGGTAGTTCTTGTTGTGTAAACTTTGAGTCTGGGAGGCAAAAAAGGAGTTGGAGTTAGAACCAACAAAAGACACAGACACAATTGTTGATAAATCAAAACTTTGATGCATAACTTCCTCATTTAGCTCAACAATAAACCTCCTCAACTAGCTCAACAAATGTCAAAAGCATCTCTTTACACACTAACAAACAAAACAAATAAATGGGGATACAAACACAATTGTTGATAAATCAAAGCATACTCCTAACTTCAAGAATTTCAAAGAACTTTAGTCAACAAAGTTCTGTGCAATTAGAAACAACAAAGGACACAAACACAAACATGATGTATAACTTCTTAAAATAACAAAAACCCCTCAACTAGCTCAACAAAAAAATCCATGTCAAAAACATTTCCTTACAGAAACACCAACAGATAGATAAAAAGGGGCAATGTTTGCTAAACAAAGTATAATAAATTCTCGAAACAACAGCTTCAAAAAGGGTCTTAAGAGAGAAACTTTATCCTCCTTTGAGAAACAAACCTCAACAAAACCATCAACCCTTCCCCATAAAAAAAAAAAAAACGAAAATTCACACGACAACACAAGAAAACCCTCAAAAATAAAAACGAAAAGCCAAAAAGTAAAGGATAACAGAAGAGAATGATTACACTTGGGTCTCTTGCTTTGTCTCCTGCCAGCATTGGAATCATTGGATCCAGCACCCCCAGCGGCGGACGTAGACATGGCCAAAATCCAATCCAATTCAAAACAAAAATAAAAACTAAACCTTTTCCAAAAACTCGTATACCCAGATGAGAATTAAGAGCAGAGATGAAGAAATCAAGATATGAAGATTGAAATTTGAGAAAGATGATAAAAGGGTCAATATATGTGCATAGTGAAGGGAGGGGACCGGTTACCGGTTGGGTAGGTGGTCACGAAATTGACTTTTATTGTAGAAAGGAAGGAGGGAGGAGGGTACGTTTGGCGGGGGCGGCCGGTGACCCTTTCTCTCTCTCCCTCTCTCTCTTCAAAGAAAGAACAGAGAAAGGAGAGAGAGAGCAAAGACCAGTCAAACAAATACAAATATACATATAAACAAACAAATTCACACGCTTTCTTCCATTGAATTCATCTTTCTTATGTTATGGGCTATTGTGTCAAATTCTTTTCTCTCCTTTTTGTTCTTTTCTTTCTAATTTTGGTTTTTCAAATCTTCCAGAATGCAGACATAAAATTCAAATTTTTATTAAATTTCATTACTTTGATTCCGCAACATTGGGAATGTTGAAATATTAGTGCTTTTCCTATAAGGTAAATAAAATATTATTGTGCTTCATATCAAAATCACTTTTAACAATGAACACAATTAACTTAGGTGATTTTTAAAAATATCATCCATGTATTAAACTCTCTTTTATTTATCTTGTATTAATACAGGATATAAATAATCAAATATTTCATATAATTAGTGATTTCTTTCAAAAATAAGTCTTATAATAGGAACCGAACAATGGAGTAGCATTCAAAACTTAAAACAAAATAATAATTTTACTTTTTTTTATGATTAGTTATTTATTATTAATTTAATCTCTAAATATATATTTTAATATTATTAAAAGCACCCTTTCTTTTCTAGTTTATACTAAAGGATTCAAAATTCGAAGAAAGAATATTTTAGTATTTTAAAGTTAAGAAGTTATATATATTATAAAATTAATTACTTCTTTTAGTTAAATTTTTATCTTTTTAAAACTTATTTTATTTGAACTTTCTATATATTATATATACACATTTTCTTTATAATATTGCGTTACGAAAAGAATTAGTCATAACTATATACTTGACTTTTCGATTGTTGTGATTTTATAAATTTCATAATTTAAGTTTTTTTCCCTTAACAATGAACTATTGTAAGACCCACTTGTATTTTTGTTTAATATTTAAGGGTTGTCCTAAATCAATTTGGGCCTACCATAGTGTGCCAAGATCCCTAAAGCAGCAAAACACTCTCATTTGACACTTCCTTGTAAAAAAACAGCCACCTTACTCTCTTCTTTTCCCTCAATAGAAGCTCAGCTTGGGTTTAGACCTCTTTCATCTTCAAGCTAGCTCAACTCCGTTTCTACGTCACATAAGTTGGTCTTCAACCTGTATCCTCTTCCCTCTAGCTATATTTTTGTGATTTCAGTTAGGGTTCACCGTAGTAAGCTTGTCCTAAATCTGTTCCGCTATTTTCCAGCTCTTGAATCTGTTCCCTTGAGCTGTTGTGCTCCGCTATTTGGTGTCGAGTCTTTTGCTAGCTCTTTTCAGGTAAGGGAAGTTAGGGTTTCGTATTTTAAATCGATCTTTGCCTATCTTTGGGTCTGTATCGTGTTTCTAATGTATGTATGGTGTTTAAAATGATATAAACATGTATTGTGCATTGCTCTGGATGAATGATTTGTGTTGACCTGTGCAAACAGTGGAGGACATCTGATATTCTCGCCCAAGCAAGTGGATTTCGCCTAAGCGAGAGTATCAAAAACCTCTCCCAGGTGTTGTGTGAGCTGTCGCTCAAGCGACAAGCTCTAATTTTGAGCGAGAAGCTATCTCGCCTAAGTGAGAGAACGCGAGAGTACCATTGTTCCCCTTTTCGAGCTCTCGCCTAGGCAAGAGGAGCTCGCTTGAGCGAGAGAACCCTCTCGCCTGAGCGAGGCCTTTCAGCCTAAGCGAGAACTGGGCGAGAATGCGTCAGATTCTGTTTTCTTCTCTATTCTTATATGTTTGCCCCATGTTTGGTTGGATTACTTTGTTAAAATATGAAATGAGTGGTTTTTGCATGTATTGAATGGTTTATGGGCTGAAATTGATGAGTTGGGTATGATCTTGGCATGTAAAATGACTGGGATGGTTGGTTATAAATATTGACATGGATTTGGTATGTGTAATGACTTTTGTTGGTTGGAGAAATACGAATTTGGTATGGTCAGGACGTAATTCCACGATGGTGGCGATGTGGTGTCTCATTTAGTCAGGACGTAATTCCATGAAATCTCTAGGTGAGATCTCATGGTGGTGCCTCATTGGTCAGGACGTAATTCCACGATGGTTGCGTGGTGGTGCCTCATTGGTCAGGACGTAATTCCATGACCCCTATTAGTGGGAGCTCATGGTGGTGCCTCATACTTAGGACGTAATTCCACGAAGTTCGTAGTGGTGCCTCATTATATAATTTAGTAAGGATTTAAGGTAAGGATTGCATCCTGACACTCTAAAGAGTTAGTTAGTCTCACGTAAAACATACTGACTCAAGTGGTGAGAGTAGCAAGAGGTCTTAGATCTTTGAAGGCTAACCTTGTGAGTGATACGGTGAAGCCCATTGGCAATTGGCTCTGCAGAGTAGTAGAGGTCACCATAAGTGCAAGCATCCAGTGAATCCGACTAATTATATGTATCCGGATAAGTCGTGTCTTGAGTCTTAGTGTATTGTTTGCGAGTCATCACACGATTGGTTGAGGTATGTATCTTTGATTATGAAAATGTATGAAATCGTATGATAATATGTTTTTCCTACTTTAGCTTACCCTTTTTACTTGTTGTATGTTCTGTGTGTGTGATTTTCTCTCTTTGCGATGATTATCAAATTTATTGATGGGAGCAAATACGAGAACTCCTCGTTGTCAACATGGAGACTCTGTTGCATAGCTTTGGGTTGGATTCCGCTTTCCAAGTTTCTTTTAAGACTGTAGCCCATGTATTTGTCTGCCTCTTGGACATTCATTTTGAATATTGTCGATCCTTGTACTTTGTTTTGTATTGACATCGTGGTGTGCCTCAATGTTCCATTTTAATTACCTTGGATATTTGTAAGGAGTGACGTTATACTCCATGACTTGCTTCTTATATTATTCTGTGTGACATTTCATTTAATTAAAGCTATTATTTAAATGGGGTGTTACAACTATCAAGGTTTTCGTTTTCACATATTTACCATTTATTTTTTTCGCACACTTCATCATATTTTATCGTTATGTTAATAATAAAACGATGTTATTTTGAAAAAAAAAATAATAAAATGGTGTTATTTTAAAGATTGTCACCACTTTATTATACATTCAACAAATTAGTAAAATATGAAAGAAAAAGTATAATAATAAAATGTAACTACAAGAAAATATCTCATTAACAACTAATTTTAGTGATCAAAAGTTGTTAGTTACTATTAACCAATTTAGATATCAATTTGTAAAATAAAAAATTATTAGTTACTAAAATAATCACGAATAAAAAATTATAATTGGTTGTTAAATTGATTACTAATTAATTGGAGACAAATTTAGAAAATAATTTATTTGGCAGCAAAAACCAATGTCGCTAATGTTTAGGGACCAATTTTCTTTGATGTTAAAATCTTGATAGTTAAATTTTAAAAACTAATCTAAAGACCAATTATAATTTTTTATTCATAATAGTGACTATTTTAGTAACCAGTATTTTTTTATTTTATAAATTGATAATTAAATAGGTCACTATACTGACAATTTTAATCACTAAAATTGATTATTAATGAAATATTTTCTTATAGTAAAAGATAGTACGCAGTCAGATTTATGAAATGCTAATGATTAAAGGTAGCATTTTAAGAAATTACTAGTCATATTTTTTGTGATTAGATTTTTTTTTTTTTGTTTAATTACACTATCCCACTGTCTAGGGTATAATTTGTTTTGAGCAGTATTATCAAATTTGAATTTTTTAATCAAATGAATGACTTCCTAAATAATCATATTAATAAAATACTTTTTTAGGTGTTTAAAATTAATAATGTGGGTGCTTGTATTTCAGTCATGATATCTTATTTAAATAAATTACAATTTAATGATACAATATTATTCAAGTATTGAGGTAACCATTATTTTCATTTGATTCTTCCTTTTAAAAAATAGAATAGAAAATAATTTGCTGAAATAATAGTTGAGTGACATTTCAGATAAGGAAGTGCGTTTGGTAAGACCTTTTTAATTTATTTATAAAGTTAGTGTCTTGTTTCTTATAAACTAGTTGACCAATAGAAACATAATCATATTAGTTTAATGTCCAACTAAACCAAATGCTATAAAAATATCATATTAATTCAAAATGATTATCAATTATAGTAAAAATATTTTCTGAATGAACACAAATTAAATCAGGTTAGTCTCCCAAATGGTCATGGAGCCATAAGATTGTTCTCTACAAACCACAATAGAAAAATGAACATAATTTTTGTCTTGCTATGTTTTATTTGCAATTGTATGACGCAAAACGAAAGTTTTAAGGAACTTACTTTGGTTTGAAGTTGGGAGGTAAAGTAATTATGATACAAATGCTTTTAATTATGCAAATTTTGAATTAATTAGGATTATACTACCACGAAACATGTTCTTTTAAGTCTTATTATTTTGGATCTTTTAAGTCTATTTTAGAACAAATTTAGATTTGACAGACTTAAATTTTAGGTTTGTTGTGGAGCATGAGACTTAAATTTCAAATCTATTGTGGACCAACAAACTTATATTAATAGAGTTTTAAATAAAGAAAACATCCATTATTTTTTTCCTAGTCTTTTTCTATTCATAATTGTATTACCTACGTCGATATATGAGTTAAATATATTTTTGGTTCGTGAAAGTTAGAATTAGTCCTATTTTGAAACTTTGGTCCAATTTAGTTTTTCAATTTTAGAAAATATCTGAATTTTGTCATTTTAATCAAATTTTGTTAAAATTATTTAACGTTTCAAACACGTTTTACAGCTAACATTGAAGCAAAATTGTGTCAAACGATGTAAACAACTCAAATGCTATCCTGAAACATGTTCGAGACATCAAATAAACTCAACAAAATAAGGTTAAAATGACTAATTATATTTTCAAAAGTTGGAAAACTAAATTGGACCAAAGTTTCGAAGAGGGACTAATTCCAATTTTCACTAAAAGTTAAAGGATAAAAATATATTTAACTCATATACAATTTATAAGCAAAACAATTTCATTAATTTACTTTATCCAACAAATAAAAGAGACTTGTTTATGAAATTGTATATAAATAATTGTATACATGTTAGATAGGCCTGAGCAACGGTCGGGTTGGACCGGATTCGGGTCCAATATGTCTAATCCAGCGCAACCCAAATTTATTTTTTCAAATCCCAACCCGACCATTTAGTGATTCGGATTAGACGGTTTCAGATAAATTCGGATCGGTTTATTACGGACGGATCACGGGTTACCCGAATTGCTAATCGAAGAGAAGAAAATCAACGTAACACACACCAAAAGCTCGTCAACGGCATTCTATAAACATCACCACCACCGTCAACGCTCTAGTTCCTCCCCCTCCTTTAAACGCCCTCGCGACCTATGAACTAGCTGTTGTCACTGTTGCTTATGAACTTAGTTGTTGTTGTCGTGGCCTCTTCCTCTTCCTCTTCCTCTTCCTCTCCTCTCTCCCATTCGAAGACAAGGCAACAAGTTGTGAACGACGTCACAACTGACTTCGAAAGCAACACAGCGGGAACTACAAATGGAAGATGAACAACAAAGGAGAAGTCTCAACACAACCACTGTGAGTACACAGATCTGCATCACAAACGCAAGTCAGTCCACTTCGCCGGAAAAAGTGTGACTACGCAGATCTGCATCGCGAACGCAAACCAGTCCACCTTGCCGGAAAAAGACAGTACCTTTATGAAAGGAAAGTTTAGTACCTTCCAATGAGCATGAAGGGTGAGTGAATTCAAAGAAAAAAGGAAAGTTGCGGAAGAAAAGGAAATAGATTGCAGGAGAAGGAGGAGAGGAAAGGGACGAGCGACTAGGGTTTAGATGGTGAAAAATTATAATGATAAAACTTTAACGGGTCGGGTCGGGTATTTGGGGATTTTCTTTTTCTGATCCATATCCGACCATATATATTCGTTTTACCCGAAATTTTTTATCCATTCAAATCTGAATTCGTCTAAAACCGACCCGCATTCTATTTTTTGATTCGGATGGATCGGTTTTGGTCGGTTCTGCTTTTTTTTCTCACCCCTAATGTTAGAGATATGACACTACAAGAATACAAGATAATAGAGTCCAAAATATTGTGTTCGTCGATTAATGGGACGCTATTAGAGTCCATGTTAGAGCCGGTTAGACAAGAGTAATAAATTCAGTAATGTAGCGTCGGCTACACTAACATTCAGAGGAAGCTACAGACCGTATAAGATTAAAAAAATAAATACATAAATTTTTGTGATAGTAAAGTTAACTTTTGTTTAAATATTTAAAAGGAAGGCTTCCATTGTCCGACACAAATAGAAAAAATAAAATTGAAAATGAAAAATTAATAAGTCAATCGATTGAGCGTGGTTGAAGTTGATAAGACACCAATGTTAAAACAATAATGAATCAGGGGTTTTGTTTGGGGTTTCATTTGATGTGAAGTAAAGTTAGAAGTAAATTTGAAATTTGAAATTTCTATATTATTTGATTTTGATGTAATTTTATGACTGGATTTAGTTTGTGTTGTGAATTGAATCAGTTGGTCTTAGGTGAAGTAGAAGTTTCTGGCATCGAGGTGAAGTTGTGTTGGCTGCTGAAATCTTATTGTAAGAAATTAGTTTAAACAAACTCACTATGAAAATGTCTATTATACAAATAAACAATAACATATAAATTCATAAATATAGATAGTAGTAGAAGATAAATGAGAACAGGAAAAAAAATTATGATTTTAAATATTATTCAATCACTATTTTTTTTTTCAACGAGTCACTCGTGGTTTAAACAAGTATTATTTCAACAACAAAAAATTGTCCTAAGATGTATATATGATTTATACTTTCCTTTACCAAGTTATGTTCTTCTTTGAAACTTTAGATGGCTAAAAAATAAATTAGTATTGACACTATACACTGTGATCACTTTTTTTCTTCTACTTCTCAGAGTGCATTATATAGATTCTAAAAAAAATATCCAATGTAAACTTGTTTATAGTCGTTTAACGGCTTCAACTTTATTTTAATATTTTCCTTTATCCGAAGAATTTGATATTGATAGATGCATTTAATGCACTTCTTGCAACAATAAATATTTTTTAATGCAACATCCCTAGATGTACTTATCTTGAGGTAGTTTGCATTTTCTTGATTTTTCTAAATTGCAATGTTATACAAAGTAGACCGTTCTTCTTGATTTCTTCTAGAGTTGACAATTGTTTTGTTCAAATAATTGTTGAAGAAAACCAATTTTAGCTTTTTAATGAGATCCTTTTGCATGACTTGTCTTTTATCTAACGAATTTCTTTTGGTCAACGAAAGTGGTAAACATTTTCTATAATATAGAATAAGGATTTTATGTGTTTCTTATTTAGAATGAGGGTGATTTACTTCAATATGTTATTTATTTGAGCATATTTGTGTCATGTCAAACTTAAAATAGGTTTGCATAAAGTTGTATCATCTCTCAAATGAAGAACTTATATCTTACATGATTTGTTGTTGAGATTAACCATCATCTTTTAAATAAAATATGATCATGTTAAGGATCACACAAAAATAACGTGGTTGAATTAAAGTATTAATGACCTTCAATCTGCATCCACAAAATATTTATTATATTCTCATATTATAACTGTTAGAATTAATTCTATTATGTAACTCATTTGAAATATTATTTAAAATATTATGATGACTCAATTGTGATTTAATAAAATATAAGGATATATTGGTTATTATGAGAAATCATAATAAATAAAATAAAGATAAAATAAAGTTCAACCTAACTTGATGAACATTGGCTTATAAAAGGGTATTAAGGTTCCGGACATAAAGTTCTCTCACAATAAACCATCAAGAAAGAGAATGTGAGAGGAGAAAGAAAGACAAAGAGATAAATTGATAAAAGGAGGTTGATGAATAGAGATTAAAAAACGCATTCCATTCTCATTGAATCTCTCATGAGTTAAGGTTAGTATCCCATTATGATTTATATACATGATGCGTGAGAATCATAAATCTTAAAATGTTAGAGTAGTTTTCTATAATAAATTATTATCGCATGAAAACTACAATTTAATTTAGAGTAACTTCACATTTTCTCTCAACAAACTCACCAGTGCAGAAAGGACTTTTGACCCCGGTTGTTTTTGTTATTCTGCCTCGGTTTTAGAACCGAGGCATATTGGGGTGAGGCCAAAAGGTATGACTTTTGGCCTCGGGTGTTAACCGGAGCCATAAAGCGCTTTTTCTACCTCGGCTAACGTAAGAACCGAGGCCATAGGGGACATTTTTTTTGGAACACCACTGCAGTTGTGGTAAGTCGTTCGAGCACGGTTGAAGTGCACTTTCATTCTTCGTTTCAGGGCTATGATTTGATGAACTTGTTGATTCATACATCTCAGGAGCATCAACAACAACTGAAGATGCATCCTCAGTTGAACTAGTCCCTTTTGATTTTGGAAGAATCCCTCAGTGGTATCATCCTCATTACCATCCACATCTGAAAGTTCATCTGGGTCATCAAAATTATCACAACTCGTTGAAACTTTGTAGGGAAGTATGAATGTGAAGGTAGAATCGCAATGTTCTTTGCTAGAAACTATTAAACGACCCCGATTAGCTCAACCTGTTCCAAGTGCATCCGTGAGAAGGAAAGACAGTCGCGTGTTGGTCCAGCACCATCTTCGTTCCAGATCTGGTTTCAGCCTCTCTTCCACTTTGCATTTCAGCCACCCTTTTCAACAAACCCTAAAAACTACATATAAAATTTAATCAAGGAATCAGGAAATGAAGGTGGAGGAAATGGAGGTGCAGCGAACCAACAACGGCAGCGAACCAGTGACGGCAGTGAACCAGCGGCGACAACGAACCAGTGGCGGCAGCGAACCAGCGGCGGCAGCGAACCAGCGGCGGCAAACCAGCGGCGACAGCGAACCAGTGGCGACAACGAACCAGTGGCGACAGCGAATGCGGAGGGGTAGGTTGCATGGAGAGAGAAGAGAGAAATGGAGTTGTTGAGAGAAATGGAGAATGCAGCGGGGAAGAAGAAAAAGAAAAAAGGGCACGCATTTTGGCACCGGTTGTCAATCACCCGAGGCCAAATATGTGAGTTTTTGTCTTCGTTTCTCCCCAACCGAGGCATATGCTAGCTTTTGGCACCGATTTTTTATCAACCGAAGCATAACATCATTTTTGGCTTCGGGTGTTCTGTAAACCGAGGCATAAAGTTGGGTGGAATTGCAAAAATACCACCGCGCCATTATATGCTTCGGTTTTTTGATAACCGAGGCATATAAGGCGAGTTAAAAACAATAATCTGCACTAGTGACTCTTTCTCAAGTACAAGTGAAGTGTTAGTTTTATTTGATGATACAAAGGTCTTATTTATATAACAATATGATTATAACTAACACACATGAAACATGTCAAAACTAACGAGGAAGACGCGTAAACAATGTTTCTCATCTTTAGCTAACTTCCCCTTGGAATCTATTCAAATACAATACTTAGTATACTTCTTATAGTTGTTTCACACAACCATTTCTTGTCTTCCACATTAGTATTGATTACCATCATAAGTTTGCGTGATTGTTTTTACAAATGTCTATTATTTCTTCTTCATTGTGGTTTTGTAAATTACCTTATTTCTCCTTTCACATTTGCATATGACATACCTCGAATGTGGTGGGTGGGTATGTGTGAACATAAATAAGCATATTGTGAGACAAGGGTTGAGAATGTTTCTTCTTTGTTTGGTTTCTCCTCTTCCTATGAATTTGTTTAACTAATACATGATCTTCCCTATATATAAAGGATCTCCTTTTTTGGTGTCTACTTTTTTTTTTTCATTTTTACCCTTGAAGTTACCATTTTATTCAAATTTAATTAATTTTTAAATTTAATTATTCTTTTACTTTAACTATTTTTTAAGTTAAATAAATAAAAATCATCTACTAAATAAATAAAAATCATTTACAAAAATAAATACAAATTATCTATAATTAAATTGTAAAAATTATTTATATTTATTTTTAGGTTTATTTATGTTTTTAAGTTTCTAATAAATTTAGAAACTTTCAATTGAATTTAATTTTTTGTGATCTATTGAGTACTCTATATATTTAATTTTTTTAATTGAGTCTCACTGTTAACTTTTTTCCGTTAACGGGTGATGTGGCTCTTGAATGGCTAACATGATCATTATTTTGTCATGTCACCTTATTTAGTTGTTGTCACATGTCATATTATTATTTTATTATTTTATAATTTTATATTTTATGGGTTTGGTTTGTTGCCCTCATAATATTTTATTTTCTTATTTGATAATATTTTCATCTAATGTCATATGATAATTGTGTTTTGTGAAAACCTAGAAAACAACTCAAGAGCATGGGTGGTTTTTATAAAAAGAGAACACTACAATATTTTAATAATAAAAGGTTTAAGATATATAAAGGTTTCAAATAAGTGACATTCATTTTATAAAATCACCCTCTCTTTAAACCTTCTCTCTAGGATTCCTTTCTACTTCTTTGCTTTTGAATCTAATCTTCATCTGATTGAAGATTAAAGACTATATGATTGATCCAATCAAATAGTCAAACGTAGTAAGTTTTTATTTTGCCTTTTTTTTAGGTGTTTTAGTTCTTGGGTCGCATGTGAGCCTAGTGTGAATAATGTGACTCAAGGTTGTTCTCGGTAAATATATGTTGCTCTCTAATCATGATGTCATTTTTAGAACTTTAATTGGAGTTTTGATATATTGATTAGGTATTTTGTGTGGTATAGGGGTTTTAGAGAGCAACTATATGAAAAAGGAAGTCGATTTCAAGTGAGAGAGGCTAATTTTATCTCTTTCATGTTTGAATTTGTTGATTAATTGTCTATAACTATTAAAATTTTTATTGTGTGATGAATTATCATGTTTGATTATTATGAATGGTTGATTTTGGAATGTAGAATATGTCTTTATATATGAAAATTGATATTAGGATTTGGCATGAGAAATGAGTTTGTCAATTTGATTATATTGGCTCAGGTAAATGGTTTTATCATGTTTTGGATCAACTATGAATTTGTAAGCATGAAAATCTTGAGTTGATTTTGATTAAGAATTTTTTTTGAGATTTTTGAATTAAACTAATTTGACACTCCCTTAGATAAGAACCTAAATTTTAAAATTATTATAAGGTTTGTTAACTAGGGATTAATTCAAAAAGGGTCACTCAATTAAAGTTCAAAGAGGGAGTATAGGAATCTGATACACCGTGGAACATAGTTGCATCATTATTGGACGCAACTTAGACAATGACCACTAAATCGGGAGTGCTAGGTGCCACTTTTGAACCATCGGACACTCTCAAATACTACTATACATCATAAAATGAATATGAAAAATTAAAATCAACAATTTAAAAATATAAATGGATTTCAAGATGCAACAAATATTTTTCTTTAAAGCATTTAAACCCCAAATTTGCTCATTGTACAAGACTAAGAATAAATGATTTCAAGAACCATATATATTATAACTTTTAAAATTTGCTCATTTAAACTCTTTTTTATTATCACTTAACTAAATCTTAGTTACAATCCTATATATTAAGAACCAAATACACATAACTGCATACTAAATGAAAGTTTAATGTGACATACATCAGGAAGGCTCACAAGTCTATCTTGATGAAAGTTTAGATTTGGTCCTTCAACCCTAAGACAGTTACAAATATCTCTTATTCCTTGTCCATGAGGAATAGCCATGGCTCTTTTGAATGCATCTGATGCTGCATTGCAGCAATCAGAAGATGGATTAGGTTTGTTATTCACCAAATACTCTCCACATAAGCTTAGTAACTTTTCATCTCCATTGCATGTTGCAGGAGCTTGAGAATAACTCAGTGTTGTTACTGTAAAACCATAAGCCATCACAAACATCACACAACCCAAAACTTTCTTCTCTCCCATCTTCTCTTCAATACCTATGCCAATGCCAACTTTCTTTTCAATGATTTTATTGACCATTTGTAGCATAGCATTGCTTATATATACACTTATAATATTTATTTTAGAATAACTTTGAATCCTTGTACAATCTTTTTCAATATTTTTTATAAAAAGTATTAAATAAGTTGACAATAAGTTGACAAAAATAATTAATGAAAAATATAGTATTATATAAGTTTTTACTATGTATTTAATTCCTAAGGACACACAAACAATGTTAAATGGATTTTTCCAAATAAAGTTACGTTAGTTATAACTATGAATTTTATCTTCGTTAAGTGATATTATAAATCATTTATTAAGTAAATATATTAAACTATTTGTATTATTTTTTATGAATAAAAACTAAATTAGTTAACTTATTATTATAACGATTTTCTTTCCAAAATAATGATAAACTTTGAATTATATATACATAAAAAAATGCAAGAATTAAAGATGATTTCGTTCCTGATAAAATTTTATTTTGTTTAAACTTGTTTTTATTAAACATTATTATTATATTGTTTGAAGTTAATGTTTTACCTTTCTATTGTCTATTTATTTCCGTCTAGGATATAGTGTTGTTTTGGTAAAACTTAGAAAGAGAATAAAAGTGTGAAAAAATATTGGGAGAGACTGAAGTCAAACAATCAGATTTTACCAGGATCAAAGCATAATGAACCAAAATTTGTTATTTTTTGCTATTACTTAAAAAGTTACTTTATAGAACGTGTTTAAAAATGGAAATTTAGAGTAGTCAAATATTTTCAATACCTGAATTTTAAATTCAAAGTTGATTTACCAAATATTTTTTAAATGTATTATTATTTATTTAAATTTTAATAAAAATATGAATTGAATATACGTAGAGATGTCAAAATGGGTTTCAACCCGTGAGCTAACCCGGCTCACCACGGGTTCGAGCCGGGTTGAGTTGAGAAAAATTCAACTTTTTCAAAGGTGGGTTGAACTCAACCCGGCTCACTTAACCCAAGGGTTAAACGGGTTCGAGCCGGGTTGAAGGTGGGTTGACCCACTTAACCCACCAACATTTTTTTACAATTTTTTTTTAATTTTTTTTTAATTTTTTTAATAATTATTTACTACTCCTATTATATTTGTTCATAATTTTATATTTTTAAATACTAGAATATGGCTTAATTATATTTGAATAGTTTGAATGTTTAATTAATTTGATTGTCAAGTTATATATATGTTGATACTTTAATATTTAATTATAATCTTTATAGTAAATTACTAAAGTAACCGTCTTATAAACAATTTTTTTCTAAATTAGCATGAAAAAAATGTATAGTTTTTTACTTATATTTTGTTGAATAGCATGACAGAAAATTTGTAATATTAGTCATGCTTTCTTAGACTAATGGATACTTTCTTAGAAATAATTTTTTATATACGTTAACAAATAATTTTTTTCATCACAAATTTTTATTTAAATAGGCAACAAAAACTAAATGTTTTACGATTGTGTTACTATGTATTAAGTTTCATAGTTTAAAATATATTTTCCGTTGGAAAAGTTTAAATGTATGCTAACATATCAATTCTTATTTAATGAAATAATTATTTTAAAATATTAATTTATTCAATTATTTATTTAAATATTAATCTAATTAAGTCATTATTTATTAATTATTTAAATATATTTTTGTTGCTCACAGTCCATGATCCATGTGCATTAGACAAAATAAGTTAAATTTTGAAAACACAGGATGACAAATCAATTCGTTCATGTGAATATTGTCTAAACTCATCCCTGTTTTGATGAAGAATTTTCGTATTGACTGAGTATTGATATAAGTATGAAAAATACCTGATTATTTCAATTGGATATGGGAATATACATATTCATCCCATTCTTGTCTGTAAGGCCCATTAATTTTGGGCCTAGAGTTGGCCTTGTGCTTGGGCCTAGAGTTGGCCCAACTGATAAAAACCCGTTTCAGTTGTCCTAACGCTTCACTTCTTTGCATTCACAGAAACCACAGCCGTTTTCCCTAACTGGTACACTAGAGCTCTGCTAGGGTTTGTCCTTTGTCTCGAACCAGTCCATTCCAAAAGCTCAACTAGTGATTTCTACTCCACGTAAGTAACTCTAAACCTACTGTACTTACCTTATAAAGTTTTACATTCATTTTTCACCGATTAAAGTCCGAATATAATCGTGTCCTCCGCTGTTTCGCCAGTTTTGCAAGTCCGCCTTTCAAGTTGTTGTGCTCCGAGGTCCCGCATCAAAGTTCTGTTAACCCTTTTCCAGGTACGGGAAGTTAGGGTTTTAATTTCGGGTCATGCTTCTGAACCGTATATGAGTTGGTTATTAATTTGATGGCGTGATATTTCGTTTTGATGCGTGAGAATATATTGTATGAACTGTTTGGGTGAAGAACTTGGCTGCTGCAGGTGAAACAGTGGCGAGACCTGTTAAACTCGCCCAAGCGAGCCAGACTCGCCTAGGCGAGATGAACAGGGAGCTCGCCCAGAGCTGTTGCGCGAAAGGTCGCCCAGGCGACCAGCTCGACTTTTGAGCGAGCAGACAACTCGCCCAGGCGAGAGGGGTCTCGCCTAAGCGAGATCCCGCGTTGTCCATGCTTGCGTTTTTGTGCCCTCGCCTAGGCGGAGGGGGAACTCGCCTGAGCGAGACTGCCTCGCCTGAGCGAGACCCCTCAGCCTGAGCGAGGTGCTGGGCGAGAACGTGCTGTGTTTGGCTGTCGGTTTATTCCTAAATGATCTGTCTTGGTTGAGTATGATTGTATGATGAGTGATATGTATATGATGGAGCATAAGGTATGTTTGGCATGATTTATGAATTTCGTATGACGGGTTGGGTATGTTATTGGCATGTGAAATGAATGAAAGGTTTGGAACTAAAGGAATACGTTATTGATGTGAGATGAGGCCCTAGATTCATGGGGTGGTGATGATCCGAGGTATGGATTCGAAATATGATGCGTATGAGGAATTAATCTCGAGGGTTGCTATAGAAATGTAAACATGATTTAATGTTCTCCTATTGCTGAGTTATGAATGTTGGTCCGTGTCAGCGTGTAAATTCCTTGGGGTCTCTAGGCGAGACTTTCAGGGTTGCGCTTCAGTGGTCGGGACGTAATTCCATGGCCCCTGTTAGTGGGTGCCCAT